>Ga0307505_10000433_pt1 | contig 46998 bp, 43 predicted proteins | sample 23_S_MG_FD_202183 | JGI IMG/M metagenome (GOLD analysis project Ga0307505, IMG submission 202183) | Soil microbial communities from Populus trichocarpa stands in riparian zone in the Pacific Northwest, United States - 23_S | ecosystem: Environmental > Terrestrial > Soil > Riparian zone > Trees...
GCGTCGCCTGGCGGCGCGTCATGGACATGAACGACCGTGCGCTGCGCGAGATCGTCTGCTCGCTCGGCGGCGTTGCGAACGGCTATCCGCGCGAGGCGGGCTTCGACATCACGGTCGCTTCGGAAGTCATGGCGATCTTCTGTCTTGCCAAGGACCTGAACGACCTCAAGGAGCGTCTCGGCAACATCATTGTCGGCTACACCCGCGACCGTAAGCCGGTGCGGGCCCGCGAGATGAACGCACATGGCGCCATGACCGCGCTCCTCAAGGACGCGATCGCGCCGAACCTCGTGCAGACGCTCGAAGGAACGCCGGCCTTCATCCACGGCGGCCCGTTCGCCAACATCGCGCACGGCTGCAACTCGGTGTCGGCGACGACGGCGGCCCTCAAGCTTGCCGACTACGTCGTGACCGAAGCAGGCTTCGGCGCCGACCTCGGCGCCGAGAAGTTCCTCGACATCAAGTGCCGCAAGGCAGGTCTGAAGCCCGACTGCGTCGTGATCGTCGCGACCATCCGCGCGCTCAAGATGCACGGCGGTGTCGCCAAGGCCGACCTCAAGAAGGAAGACCTCAAGGCGCTCGAAGCCGGAATGTCGAACCTTGAGCGCCACATCGAGAACATCAAGAAATTCGGCCTGCCGGCGGTGGTTTCGATCAACCGTTTCTCCGCCGACACCGACGCGGAAATCAAGCTCGTCAAGGACAAGTGCAAGGCGCTCGGCGTAGAAGCCCTGATGGCCGACCACTGGGCGGAGGGCGGCGCGGGTGCCGCCGACGTCGCCCGTGCCGTCGTCAAGGTGATCGACGAGGGCAAGGCGAACCTCAAGCTCCTCTATCCCGACGACATGCCGCTATTCGAGAAGATCCGCACCATCGCGAAGGAAATCTACCGCGCCGATGACGCGACCGCCGACAAGTCGGTCAAGGATCAGCTCAAGACCTGGGAGGAGATGGGCTTCGGCAAGCTCCCGGTCTGCATCGCCAAGACCCAGTACAGCTTCTCGACCAACCCCGATGCCAAGGGCGCGCCGAAGGGCTTCAACATCCCGGTGCGCGAAGTGCGTCTGTCGGCGGGTGCGGAGTTCATCGTCGCCATCTGCGGTGAGATCATGACGATGCCGGGCCTGCCCAAGGTGCCGTCGGCGGACAGCATCGACGTCGGCGCAGACGGCAGGATCGTCGGTTTGTTCTGAGAAATCGCCCCTCATGGTGAGGAGCGCCGCGAAGCGGCGTGTCTCGAACCATGAGGGCGTTTTATTTTCCTTATTCTCATCCTGAGGAGCCGCGCGAAGCGCGGCGTCTCGAAGGATGAGGACGATGAACTAATCGAGGTCGAGCGGCGACCAGTTCAAGGCCGCGTGGAAAAGTGCAGTGCGGACGCGGCTTGTCGACGAAGAAATACCGAACAGCCGGAAGTCGTCTTTCGTGCTGCCCTGCATGATCACCACGTCGGCGTCCTGCTCCCCGCGCCTCGCCAGCAAATACTCGCGCGCTTGCGCGGCGAGTTCGTCGGCCTCCGCCGGATCGAGCAACTGGTCGAGCAGGCGCACGACATGAATCGCTTTTCGCTCGCGTTCAACCACGACCGCGTATTGCAGCTCGCTGCTCATCGCGCGTCAGTTCCCTTCCAGCCGCTTCGCGACAAGCCGTGCCTCGGCGACGAGAGCGGCGGCGAGGGGAGTCATGGGCTCGCGTTCCGGCACCACGAGGCCGATCGTGTGGATTTCGTCGGGGTCGACGATCGGAATCGCCCGGATCGTTTCGGTGAGGCCGAGCGTCTCGGCGAGCTTCGCGGGCATCACGCTTGCCCAGCGGCCGGTGCGGACGTGAGAGAACAAGAGAATCATCGAGTCGGATTCCAGCATCGGCCGCGGATCGGCGCCCGCCGTTTTCAGCAGGCGGTCGATGATGCGCCGGTTCTGCATGTCCGGCGTGAGCAGGCAGAGCGGCACCTTGGTGACTTCCGCCCAGGTCACCGTGTCCCGGTCGCCGAGCGGCGCGTCGGCGGACGTCAGCAGCCGGTAGCTCTCGCGATAGAGCGGCACGGTGTTCACGCGGCCGAGCGGCTCGTTGTCGAGATAGGTGATGCCCGCGTCGATCTCGAGATTTTCGAGCAGGTCGAGCACGTCGATCGAGGTGCGCGAGAAGATCGAGAACTGCACATGCGGATGCCGCTCGCGGAACGGCGTGGTGAGGGCCTGCACCATGGCGAGCGCGGTCGGGATCGCCGCGATACGCAGCCGGCCCGTCAGGCCGTGGCGCAGCGTCTTGATCTCTTCGCGCATGGAGCGGGAATCGCCGACGATGCGCCGCGCCCAGTCGAGCACCCGCTCACCTTCTGGGGTCAGGCCGTGATATCGGGAGCCCCGATTCACGAGCAGCACCCCCATCGTTTCCTCAAGTTGCTTGATGCCGGCCGAAAGCGTCGGCTGCGTCACCCCGCACGCCTCCGCGGCCCGGCCGAAATGCCGTTCCCGGGCCAGCGAAAGCAGAAATTCAAGCTTGTCGATCAAGGTACCTCAGCCCTCCCACCAACCCCCGGATGGGCCAATCGGTCGATAGAAGATTTCTATCGTTAGATGGAGTTCACAGGGTTGTTTTATATCACAAAAGTCAGTTCTGTTCTAATCAGGAAGGTATCGAGATGAACGTTCGCCCGAGTCAGCACCCACCGGCCGGCGGCGCAGGCCGCAGGCGGCCGGCTGCGACTCCCAAGGGCCGCCAGATCGATACGGTGGCGCTTGGCGAAGTCCAGGAGTTGCTCGGCAATCGGTCGCGCCAGCGCGATTTGCTGATCGAGCATCTGCATCTCATCCAGGACAAATACGGACACCTCTCCGCGCCGCATCTCGTCGCGCTCGCGCATGAGATGAAACTGGCGCTCGCCGAGGTGTATGAGGTCGCGACCTTCTACGCGCATTTCGATGTGGTGAAAGAAGACGGCGACGTGCCGCCGCCCGTCACCGTGCGCGTCTGCGACTCTCTATCCTGCGCCATGCGCGGCGCGGAAAAGCTGATCGAAGAATTGCCCGCGAAACTCGGCCGTGAAGTGCGCGTGTTGCGCGCCCCCTGTATGGGCGCCTGCGACCGCGCGCCGGTTGTTGCGGTCGGCCATGTGCAGATGTTCAATGCCGACGCCGCGAAAGTGGCCGAAGGCGTCAAGCACGGCGCGCATGCGCATGCGTGGCACAAGCACATCGGCTTCGACGCTTACAGGAAAGAAGGCGGCTACAAGCTGCTCGGCGATTGCCTGAGCGGCACGCGCACCCGCGACGAACTTATCAAGATCGTGAGCGACTCCGGCCTGCGCGGCCTCGGCGGCGCCGGCTTCCCGACCGGCCGCAAGTGGTCGCTCGTGCGCTCCGAACCGGCGCCGCGCCTGATGGCGGTGAACGGCGACGAAGGCGAGCCCGGCACCTTCAAGGACCGCTTCTATCTCGAGAAAGACCCGCACCGCTTCATCGAAGGCGCGCTGATCGCCGCCTGGGTGGTCGAAGCGGCCGACATCTACATTTATCTGCGCGACGAATATCCCGAAGTCCGGTTGATGCTGGAAGCCGAACTCGCCAAGGTCGAGGCCGCCGGTCTCGCCAAGCACACGAAGCTGCATCTGCGCCGCGGCGCGGGCGCTTACATCTGCGGCGAAGAGTCGGCGATGATCGAGAGCATTGAAGGCAAGCGCGGCCTGCCGCGCCATCGCCCGCCTTACGTCGCCCAGAAGGGCCTCTTCGGCCGCCCGACGCTCGAGCAGAACGTCGAGACGATGTTCTGGATCCGCGACGTGATCGAGAAGGGCGTGGAGTGGTTCACGTCCTACGGCCGCCGCGACCGCAAGGGCTTCCGCAGCTTCTCCGTCTCGGGCCGCGTCAAGAACCCGGGTGTGAAGCTCGCGCCGGCCGGCATCTCCATGCAGGAACTGGTCGACGAATATTGCGGTGGCATGGAAGACGGCCACACCTTCAAGGGTTATCTGCCGGGCGGCGCCTCGGGCGGCATCCTGCCGGCTTCAATGGCCGATCTCCCGCTCGACTTCGGTACGCTGGAAAAATACGGCTGTTTCGTCGGTTCCCACGCGGTTGTCATTCTGTCCGACAAGGACGACATGAAAGCGGTGGCGCTGAACCTCATGCGCTTTTTCGAGGATGAATCGTGCGGCCAATGCACCCCTTGCCGCGTCGGTACGGAGAAGGCGGTCAAGCTGATGAAGCAGGGTCCATGGGACGAGGCGCTCCTGAACGAGCTGGCGACGGCCATGCGCGACGCGTCGATCTGCGGCTTGGGGCAGGCGGCACCGAACCCGTTGCAGTCGGTGTTCAAATATTTCCGCGACGACCTCACGAAGCCCGTGGGCTCGTGGTCGAAAGCAAGGTGAGGCGATGAGCAAGACATTCGGCGGCGACAAGCCGGCGCCCAAAAAGGTGGAGCCGATCAAGTTCTTCCTCGACGGCAAGGAAGTCGAGGCGGAACCGGGCGAGACGATCTTCCGCGTCGCGCGCCGCCACGACATCAAGCTGCCGCACCTTTGCTACTCGCCGAAGCCGGGCTACCGGCCGGACGGCAACTGCCGCGTCTGCATGGTCGAGGTCGAGGGCGAGCGCGTGCTCGCCGCGAGCTGCATCCGGACGCCCACGCCCGGCATGAAGGTCAACACCCAGACCGACCGCGCAAAGGCCTCGCGCGACATGGTGCTGGAACTCCTGATGGCCGACCAGCCGCCGCGCGAGGAAGCACGCGACCCCGAATCCGATTTCTGGAAGACCGCGACGCGCCAGAACGTGAGCGAGAGCCGTTTCCCGGCGCGCGCCAAGCAGCCCGCGCCCGACCGCTCGCATCCGGCGATGGCGGTCAATCTCGACGCCTGCATCCAGTGCAATCTCTGCGTTCGCGCCTGCCGCGAAGTGCAGGTGAACGACGTGATCGGCATGGCCGGCCGCGGCGGCGCCGAGAAAATCGTGTTCGACTTCGACGACCCGATGGGCAATTCCACCTGCGTCGCCTGCGGCGAGTGCGTGCAGGCCTGCCCGACCGGCGCGCTGATGCCCGCGACGGTGATGAACGAGCAGAACGTCCGCACGGAGTTTGCCGACCGCGAAGTGAACTCGGTCTGCCCATACTGCGGCGTCGGCTGCCAGCTCACCTACAAGATCAAGGACGACAAGCTGCTTTACGTCACGGGCAAGAAGGGTCCGGCGAACGAGAACCGCCTGTGCGTGAAGGGCCGCTTCGGCTTCGACTACGTCCATAACCCGGAGCGCCTGACGCAGCCGCTGATCCGCAAGGACGGCGTGGGCAAGCGCGCCGACGACCTCGTCGATCCGAAGAACCCGTGGACGCATTTCCGCGTCGCCACCTGGGAAGAAGCGCTCGACCGCGCCGCCAAGGGGCTCGTGAAGATCCGCGACCGCGACGGCTCGCAGGCGCTCGCGGGCTTCGGCTCGGCAAAGGGCTCGAATGAAGAGGCCTATCTCTTCCAGAAGCTCGTGCGCACGGGCTTCGGCACCAACAACGTCGACCACTGCACGCGACTTTGCCACGCTTCGTCGGTGGCCGCGCTCCTCGAAGGCGTCGGCTCCGCCGCCGTCACGGCCACGTTCAACGAGGTCAGGAACTCCGACGTCATCATTGTGATCGGCGCGAACCCGACCGAGAACCATCCGGTGGCGGCGACTTATTTCAAGCAGGCCGCCAAGCGCGGCGCCAAGCTCATCATCATGGATCCGCGCGGAACGGCGATGAAGCGCCACGCCTGGCAGATGATGCAGTTCAAGAACGGCACCGACGTCGCCATGCTGAACGGCATGCTGAACGTCATCATCGAAGAGCAGCTTTACGACCGCCAGTATGTCCAGACCTACACCGAGGACTTCGACAAACTCGCCGCGGCCGTGAAGCCCTTCACGCCGGAAGAAATGTCGCCGATCTGCGGCATCGAACCCGATGTGCTGCGTAAGGTCGCGCGCACCTTCGCCCGCGCCGAAAGCGCCATCATCTTCTGGGGCATGGGCGTTTCGCAGCATACCCACGGCACCGACAACGCGCGCTGCCTGATCGCGCTCTCGCTGATATGCGGCCAGGTTGGACGTCCGGGCACTGGCCTCCACCCGCTGCGCGGCCAGAACAACGTGCAGGGCGCCTCCGATGCGGGCCTGATCCCGATGTTCTTCCCCGACTACAAGTCGGTCGAGAACCCGGAGATCCGCGCCAAGTATGAAGCGGCCTGGGGCATGAAGCTCGATCCCAAGCGCGGCAAGACCGTCGTCGAGATCATGGACGCCGTCCACGCCGACGAGATCAAGGGCATGTACATCATGGGCGAGAACCCCGCGATGTCGGACCCCGATCTCAACCACGCGCGCGGCGCACTCGCGCATCTCGAGCATCTCGTGGTGCAGGACATCTTCTTGACCGAGACTGCGTCCTACGCCGACGTCGTGTTGCCGGCCTCCGCATGGCCCGAGAAGGATGGCACGGTCACGAACACGAACCGTCAGGTGCAGATGGGCCGCAAGGCGCTGCCGCTGCCGGGCGAGGCGCGGCAAGACCTTTGGCTCGTGCAGGACATCGCCCAGCGCATGGGCCTCGACTGGAACTACAAGCACGTGAGCGAGGTCTTCACCGAGATGGCCTCGATGATGCCGGCGCTCGAAAACATTTCGTGGGAGCGCGTCGAGCGCGAGGACTCCGTCACCTATCCGACCGCCGGCCCCGACATTCCGGGCCGGGACGTCGTGTTCGACAAGGGCTTCCCGCGTGCGGGCGGCGTGGCGAAGTTGGTCGCGACCAAGTTCAAGGCGCCCGATGAAATGCCGGACGCGGAATATCCGTTCGTGCTCACGACCGGCCGCCAGCTCGAGCACTGGCACACCGGCGCGATGACACGCCGGTCCGTGACGCTCGACGCGCTCGAGCCGACGGCGAGCGCCGGGCTTTCGCGCGGCACGATCTCGAAACTCGGCATTCAGGCGGGCGACCCGGTGCGCGTCTCGACGCGGCGCGGAACGGTCGAGCTTTACTCCCGGCAGGACGACGCGGTGCCGGATGGCGTAGTGTTCATCCCGTTTGCCTATGTGGAAGCGGCCGCGAATCTGCTCACGAACCCGGCGCTCGATCCCTTCGGCAAAATCCCGGAGTTCAAATACTGCGCGGCGAAGATCGAAGCCGTGCCGGTCGCGCGCGAAGCGGCCGAGTAATTTGCCGGGGCGTGCATCGCACGCCCCGGAAAGCCTTTACTTCAGATCATCCAGGCTATCGACGTAAGTAAGCCCCGCCTTCGCGAGCGGCTCACGCATTTTATAAAGATCAAGGCCGAGCACGCCCGAGGCGAGCTGCGCGCGCTTGTCGCCTTCGTTCGCCTCGCGCTTTTCGCCCGTTTCCGCGGCGGCCGCGGCCTGCGCACGCGGCACGACGCAGATGCCGTCGTCGTCGGCCACGATGCAGTCGCCGGGGTTCACGATCGCGCCGCCGCATACGATCGGCACGTTCACCGAGCCCGGCGTTGCCTTCACCGTGCCCTTGGCCGAGATCGCCTTCGACCACACCGGGAATTTCATCTCGGTCAGCGTCGCGACGTCCCGGACGCCCGCGTCGATGATGAGCGCGATCACGCCGCGCGCCTTGAGGGAGGTCGCGAGCAAGTCGCCGAACATGCCGTCGTCGTTCTCGGTGGTGACGCCGACGACCATCACGTCGCCCTTCTGGCACTGCTCGACGGCCACATGGATCATCCAGTTGTCGCCGGGCTGAGCGAGCACGGTCACCGCCGGGCCCGCGATCTGTGCGCCGGGATAGATCGGACGTAGATAGGGGCGCATCAGGCCGCTCCGGTCCATGGCTTCATGGGTGGTGGCGACGCCGAGCTTTGCAAGCCGCACGCAGATGGCGGCGTCGGTGCGGTTGTTCTTGCGGACGACGACGGGCTTCATACGAGTTGTCCTCCGACCGACGGAAACACGCGCTGGTATGCTTCGCCGTATTTCATGTCCTTGTGGTCGGAATTCCGCGCGCCCTGAATGCCGCGGTTGAGCGCCACGCGCGTGTAATATTCCCAGAGGTGCTCCTGCGCCGCGAGGCACTCGAACGCCTTGCGCTTCTGGTCAAACACAGAGCTGATGTCGAGAATCATTTCCGGACGAAAATTGCACTGCTCGGGCTGGTGCGGCTCGAACATGAACACCTGCGGCGCGCCAAGCACGCCTTCGCCCGGCTTGTGGCCATGCGCCTGCGCAATGATGCGCGCTTCCTGCGCGATGCGGTTAGCGTAAGGGTGATCGAAATTGTAAGGATCCTCTTTCGGGTGCGTCAGCACGAATTGCGGCTTGAGTTGGCGGTAGAGGTCGACGAGCTTGTCGAAGGCGCTCTGCGGGACGTGCAGCGGATAGTCCCCGAGGTCGTAGAACTCGATGTCGCCGCCGAGAATCTTCGCGGCCTTTTCGGCCTCCGCGAGCCGCGCGGCTTTCACCTTTTCCAGCGTGATGCCGGGCTCGCGCCACATCTTCGCGCTCTCGCCGCGCTCGCCGAAGGAGAGGCACACGATCTTCATGTGCCAGCCGCGGCTCGCATAAAGTGCGATCGCGCCGCCCGCGCGCCACACGAAGTCACCCGTGTGCGCCACGATCACGAGGCCGCATTGGTCGGATTTGCTCATTGAAAATTCTCCAGTGATTCCAGTCGGTTAAGCGGCCTTGCGGGCGGGCGCGGCAAGCGCCGCCGCGGGCACAAAGATTTGTCCGTCGAAGAGCAGCCGCGCGGTGCGCAGGAGTCCGGCGCGCTCGACGACCGGCTTTTCAACTGTCCCGCCGACTTCCATTCGCACAGTGAATTCGCCGGTCGGATGTTCGACCGAAAGATTCTTGATCTTGCCCTCCGGCAGCTTTGCCACCTCATAGGCGGGCGAGCCCGGCAGCACGGCGGCCGTGCCGACGCTCACCGCCGCGAACACGCCGATGGCGTCATGCGCCTGATGCGGGATGAAGCTGCGCGTGCAGATCGACCCGCCCGCGTTCGGTGGCGCAACGAGACACATCTTCGGGACGACCTTTTCCTTCACGTCGCCGAGCTTCATCAGCGGCCCCGCGCGCAGGCGGATCAGTTCAAGCCGCGCGCGGAAATCGTTGTCGGCCATCAATTCCTTCGGCGTCTCGTAGCCGGTCTTGCCGAGCGACTTCGCCGGCAAGACGACAACCGGCATGCCGTTGTCGATCAGCGTGACCTTCACGCCGTCGATCTCGTCGACGACGTTGCCTGTCGGCAGCAATGCGCCGCACACCGAGCCTGCGGCGTCGAGGAAGTTGATCGGGATCGGCGCGTGCGTGCCGGGGACGCCATCGATCCGTGCGTCGCCCTCGTAATTCACGCGCCCGTTCGGCGTCTCGATCAAAAGCTCGGCGACGGTGCCGGTGTTGATCGTGCGCACGACGACCTTGGTGACGTCGCTGGTCGGCTTGATGAGCCCGCGCTCGATCGCGAAGGGCGCGGTGCCGGCGAGGATGTTGCCGCAGTTCTGGTCCATCTGGACCTGTGCCTTGTCAACGACGACCTGCGCGAACAGGAAATCGATATCGATGCCGGGATCTTTGGCGCGCGAAATGATCGCGACCTTGCTGGTCAACGGATGCGCGCCGCCGACGCCGTCGATCTGGCGCGGGTCGGGCGAGCCCATGGCCGCGAGCAGGACCTGGTCGCGGATCGCGGGCTCGGACGGCAGGTCCTCGGCGAGGAAATAGGCGCCCTTCGACGTCCCGCCGCGCATCAGCATGCAACGGATTCCGACCTGCATGGCGTTCTCCAGCTCTTTGGCTGGATTTTAGTCGCTCCTGACCACGGAAGCCAATTCATCCAGCTGGCGTCCTCATCCTTCGAGACGCCTTCGCTTCGCACGCAAGTCGGCTATAGCCGACTTGCGCAGTTTTATTCCCGATGTCGGGGTTACCCGACATCGGCTGGCTCCTCAGGGTGAGGTCACAAATAATACGGCCTCATCCTGAGGAGGGCGCGAAGCGCCCGTCTCGAAGGATGAGGCCGCTGTTGCCTCTATTGTCGTGGCGATCAGAACGCGCGCTTGAGCTGGTCCACGAGGTCGGTCTTCTCCCAGGAGAAGCCGCCGTCCTTGTCCGGCTTGCGGCCGAAGTGGCCGTAGGCCGCGGTGCGCTCGTAGATCGGCTTGTTGAGGCCGAGATGCGTGCGGATGCCGCGCGGCGTCAGGTTCACGAGCTGCTGGAGCACGTCCGAGAGCTTCTGCTCGTCGACCTTGCCGGTGCCGTCGGTGTTCACATAGACCGAGAGCGGGTGCGCGACGCCGATCGCATAGGAAAGCTGGATCGTGCAGCGATCGGCGAGGCCGGCCGCCACCACGTTCTTCGCGAGATAGCGCGCCGCGTAGGCGGCCGAGCGGTCGACCTTCGACGGGTCTTTGCCCGAGAACGCGCCACCGCCGTGCGGAGCCGCGCCGCCGTAAGTGTCGACGATGATCTTGCGGCCGGTGAGGCCGCTATCGCCGTCCGGGCCGCCGATGACGAAGCGGCCGGTCGGGTTGACGTAGAAGTGCTCCTCCGGCGGCATCCAGCCTTCCGGCAGAACCTTCTTCACATACGGACGCACGAGCTCCTTGATGTCGCCGGACTCCAGGATGCGCTTGCCGTCCTTTTCCTTGTGCTGCGTCGAGACGACGACCGCGGTGCAGGCGACCGGCTTGCCGTTCTCGTAGCGCAGCGTCACCTGGCTCTTCGCATCGGGCTCGAACAGCGGCTGCTTGCCCGAGTGACGCGCTTCCGCCATGGCGAGCAGGATGTTGTGCGAGTACTGGATCGGCGCCGGCATCAGTTCCGTTGTCTCGTTCGTCGCGTAGCCGAACATGATGCCCTGGTCGCCCGCGCCTTCATCCTTGTTGCCGGCCGCTTCGACGCCCTGCGCGATGTCGGCGGACTGGCCGTGCAGGTGGACCTGCACCTTCGCCTTCTTCCAGTGGAAGCCCTTCTGCGCGTAACCGATTTCCTTCACGGCCTCGCGCGCGAGCTTCTCGGCCAGCTTCTTGTTGACCTTGCCCGACTTGCTCATGATCTCTTTCGGGCCGGCGGCCTTCTTGTTCATGCGCACTTCGCCGGCGAGCACGATCAGGTTCGTGGTCACGAGCGTTTCGCACGCGACTTTCGCCATCGGATCGGCGCCGAGAAATTGATCGACGATCGCGTCGGAGATCCGGTCGCAAACCTTGTCCGGATGGCCTTCCGAAACGGATTCACTCGTGAACAGGTAATTGGCGCGCATTGCCTTCGCTCCCCCTGGGAATCTGACTTGATTGTCGCTCGGGTCCGCCCTGCACGCGATCCTGTCCGCGCCATAGCTGGATATAGAAAGACGCTGGTTTACAACCAGAGACGGCCTTTGGCGTCAACCAGATTCCCTCCCAATCGGAATGTGGGACACGCGCAGGGGCGCTTCCCACATCCTGTTTTCCGAGCAAGCAGCGAAACCGGCCTCTGCTTGAACCGGGTCGAGCGCTTTGCTGTAGTGGGTTCATGGGCATCGGCCCATGCAATGACGCTGGCGCTTTGGACGAATTTGTCGCATCCAAACCCGCCAACCAGCGGCGGACGCACGGCGAATGATTTCCGGCCAACCGATCTTTCATATTCATGCCGATCTCGGCGAAATCGTCGATGCCGGCGCGACACCCTATGGCGGACGGCGCACGATCGAAATTCTCGGCGGCCGCGTCAGCGGACGTCTGAACGGCAAGCTCCTGACCGGCGGCGCGGACTGGCAGATCATCCGCAGCGACGGCGTCGCCGACATTCAGGCGCGCTATGTGATCGAGACGGACGAGGGCGCCCGCGTGCTCGTGACCAGCAACGGACTGCGGCATGGCCCGGCTGAAGTACTGGCCGCCATCGCCCGTGGCGAAAAGGTCGACCCCGCCTCATATTACTTCCGCACGGTCATGCGGTTCGAGGCGTCCGCTCCGTCGCTCGACTGGCTCAACCGCATTATCGCGATCGCGAAAGGCGAGCGCGAGCGCCTCGTGGTCAAACTCGATGTATATGAAGTGTTGTAGGCGGGAAAAGCCGGGTTTCGGGCCCTTGATCCGCTTAATCAGATAGTTATACAATATAACGATAATAACAACGAGGCCGAGGAAAATCCATGGACGCCGCGCGCAAACAGGACCTGCCGGGCAATCTGCCGGCTTCGCTCCACGCCGAATTGCGCGGCGAAGTCGCCGTCCTCCGCCTGTCGCGTCCGCAGAAGCGCAACGCGCTCGACGACGACACCGTGGCGGGCCTCGAGATTTTCTTCACCGAGCTGCCGTCTTCGGTGAAGGCCGTCGTCCTGCACGGCGAGGGCGATCATTTTTCGGCCGGCCTCGACCTCAACGAACTGACCGAACGTGACTTCGCCGAAGCCGTCGAGCATTCGCGCGGCTGGCACCGCATCTTCGAACACATTGAATTCGGCAAGGTGCCGGTGGTTTCCGTATTGCATGGCGCGGTGGTCGGCGGCGGGCTGGAACTGGCCTGCTCGACCCATGTGCGCGTCGCGGAGACGAGCGCCTATTACGGCCTGCCCGAAGGCACGCGCGGCATCTTCGTCGGCGGCGGCGGTTCGGTGCGCATCCCGCGCGTGATCGGCGTGTCGCGCATGATGGAGATGATGCTGACCGGCCGCACCTATGGCGCGGAAGAAGGTCAGGCGCTCGGCCTTTCGCACCACCTCGTGCCGAACGGTGAGGGGCTGAAGAAGGGTCTTGAACTCGCGGCGAAGATCGCCACCAACACGTCGCTGACGAATTTCGCGATCATCCAGGCGCTGCCGCGCATCGCCGAGCAGGATCGCGCGAGCGGTTATCTCACGGAGTCGCTCGTCGCGTCGCTGACCCAAAGCGGCGGCGAGGCCAAGGCGCGGCTCAGGGCGTTTCTCGAAAAGCGCGCACCGAAGGTGGTGCGGGATTGATCGCGGCCTACGCGATCCCATAAATATAAAGAGTAAGGCGCGGATGGCGCCGCAGGGCAGGAACGATGTCGAAGGCATTGCGCGAGGAAAATTCCGCCAAGGCCGCGCCCTACCGGCCGGTCAATGTCAGCGGCCGCGATTTCGAGATCGACCGCCGCCCCGACGGCACGATCTACATGCGCTCACCGCACAAGCTCGGCCCCTATCCGGTCAAGATCACCGAGCGGCTCGAATACTGGGCGAAGGAAACACCCGAGCGCACTTTCATGGCGCAGCGCGGCGAGAACGGCGAGTGGCGCCGCATTTCTTACGCCGAGGCGCTGCGCACTGCGCGCAGCGTCGGCCAGTGGCTCTTGTCGCGCAATCTTTCGGCCGAACGGCCGATCGCGATCCTGTCCGGCAACAGCCTCGAACATGCCTTGATGGGCCTCGCAGCGAACTATGTCGGCATTCCCTATGTGCCGATCTCGCCGGCCTATTCGCTGATCTCCGAGGACTTCGGCAAGCTCCGTCACATCTTCAAACTGCTGACGCCGGGCCTCGTCTTCGCGCAGGACGGCAAGGTGTTCGGCCGCGCGATCGAAACCATCGTGCCCGCCGACATGGAAATCGTCGTCGCGAAGAATCCGCCGGTGAACCGTGTCACGTCGATCTTCTCGGCGATTTCCGACATGGAGCCGACGGCGGCTGTTGACGAAGCGCACGCGAAGATTGGTCCCGACACCGTCACAAAAATCCTGTTCACGTCGGGCTCCATCGGCCTGCCGAAAGGCGTCATCAACACCCAGCGCATGTGGTGCTCGAACCAGGAAATGATCGCGGCGCAGCTCCGCTATTTCCGTGACGAGCCGCCGGTGATCGTCGACTGGTCGCCCTGGCATCACACCGCCGGCGGCAACCACAATGTCGGCTTCATCATCTACAACGGCGGCACGCTTTACATCGACGAAGGAAAGCCGCTGCCCGGCCACATCGAAACTACGGTGAAGAACCTGCGCGAGATTCCGTGTACCTGGTACTTCACGGTGCCGAAGGGATTCGAGGCGCTGATCCCGTTCTTCCGCAAGGACGCGGAGCTGCGGAAAGTCTTCTTCAGCAAGCTGAAGGTGCTGTGGTTCGCGGGTGCGGCGCTCTCGCAATCGACCTTCGACGAGATGCAGGAACTGGCCGAGCAGACCATCGGCGAGCGCGTGATGTTCCTGACGGGTCTCGGTGCGACCGAGACCGCGCCCATGGCCATCGGCCGCATGTGGATGTCGAAGGACTCAACGAATATGGGCCTGCCCGCGCCGGGGGTTGAACTGAAACTGGTGCCGAACGGCGGCAAGCTCGAAGCGCGGCTCAAGGGCCCGAACATCACGCCGGGCTACTGGCGCCAGCCGGATCTGACCGCGAAGGCCTTTGACGAAGAAGGCTTCTACAAGCTCGGCGATGCGGTGAAGTTCGAGGACCCGAACGATCCGAGCCTCGGCCTCCTGTTCGACGGCCGCGTGGCCGAAGACTTCAAGCTCTCATCCGGCACCTGGGTCAGCGTCGGCCCGCTGCGCGCGCGCCTGATCGGCCAGTTCGAGCCGCTCGCCCGCGACGTGGTGGTCGCGGGCGCGGATCAGGAAGAAATCGCCGTCCTCGTCTTCCCCGTAGTCGATGCCTGCCGTGCGTTGGTGCCGGAACTGGTCAAGGCGTCGCCCGAGGAAATCGTCGCGCATCCGGCGGTGCTCGCCGCTTTCCGCGACAAGCTCAATGCGCTTGCGAAAACCTCCACCGGCGGCTCGAACCGGGTGTGCCGCGCGATCCTGCTTTCGGAGCCGCCGTCGCTCGACGCGGGTGAGATGACGGATAAAGGCTCGATCAACCAGCGCGCGGTGCTTGAACGCCGCAAGGCCGAAGTCGCGGACCTCTATGCCGCGCAACCTTCGGCCAAGGTCATTCAGATCGACAGGAAAAAGTAGTCATGGCTGCGAAACCCGGCGTTGGCGCCGAATGGAAAGACATCTGGCTCGTTGACGGCGTTCGCACGCCCTTCGCTGATTACGGCGGCGTGCTCGCGGCGAATTCGCCGACCGATCTCGGCATCAAGGCCGCGCGCGAGGCATTCAAGCGCTCGGGCGTTTCGCCGGACGATGTCGGCGCGGTGATCACCGGCTCCATGGCGCAGGCGAGTTTCGACACCTACTGCCTGCCGCGTCACGTCGGCATCTATTCCGGCGTGCCGATCGAAGCGCCCGCGCACATGGTTCAGCGCGTCTGCGGCACCGGCATGGAATTGCTGATGCAGGCCGCCGACACGATCAGCCATCGCGGCGTCGAGCTCACGCTCCTGGTCGGCACGGAGTCGATGAGCCGCAACCCGGTCGCCTCCTACACCATGCGCGGATTCCGCATGGGCGAAACGAACATGAAAGACTTCCTCTGGGAAGCGCTCCTCGATCCCGCGCCGGGCTCGACCATGGGCGATACCGCCGAGCGCCTCGCGCGCGAGTACCAGATCACACGGCCCGAGGTGGACGCCTACGCCGCGCGCAGCTTCGAGCGCGCGCTCGCCGCGCAAAAGAGCGGCTTCCTCGCGGGCGAAATCGTACCGGTGAAGACCGAGACATTCGAGCGCGAGGGCTACAATCCCCGCGAGTTCAAGTTGCGCAGCAAGGATGCGGAGCTCAGCGTCGACACCCATGTCCGTCCGTCGCCGGTGGATGCGCTCGCGAAAATCCGCCCCGCCTTCGGCGGCGTGCAGACCGGCGGCAATTCTTCCGCGGTCGTTGACGGCGCTGCGGCCGTGCTCGTCTCGTCGGGCGACTACGCCAGGAAGAACGGCAAGAAGCCGCTCGCACGCATCGTCGCCGGCGTCACCGTCGGCGTGCCGCCGGAGAACATGGGCTTCGGTCCGGTGCCGGCGATCCGCGCGCTGCTGGAGCGCACCGGCCTCAAGCTCGCCGACATCGACCGCTTCGAGATCAACGAGGCCTTCGGCGCGCAGGTCATGGCCTGCTCGCGCGAACTCGGGCTCGACGAGGACAAGCTCAATGTAAACGGTGGCGCCATCGCCATTGGCCACCCGCTCGGCGTGACCGGCGTGCGGCTCGCGATTACCATCGCGCGCGAATTGCAGCGCTCCGGCGGCCGGTATGGCATCGTCGCCGCCTGCATCGGCGGCGGGCAGGGGATCGCGGTTCTCCTTGAAAACCCCGGCGCGACAAACGGAAAAGGGACGAACTGATGGATCCGAAGGGACATGCCGCCATTGTGACGGGCGGCGCATCGGGCTTGGGCGGCGCCACCGCCGCCGCGCTCGCCAAGGCCGGCGCCAAGGTCGCGATCTTCGACATCAACCTCGACGCCGCCAAGGCGCACGCAGAGAAGATCGGCGGCATTGCTATCAAGTGCGACGTGTCGAGCGCCGACGGCGCGGCCGCGGCCGTCAAGGAAGCCGCCGACAAGAACGGCGTCGCGCGCATCCTCGTCAACTGCGCCGGCATCGCGACCGCGAAGCGCATCGTCGGCCGTGACGGCCCGTTGCCGCTCTCTGAATTCGAGAAGGTCATCACCGTCAATCTTGTTGGCTCCTTCAATATGATGCGCCTCGTCGCGGCGGCGTTGCAGTCCGCGCCGGAACTCGACGCGGGCGAACGCGGCATCATTGTCTCAACGGCCTCCGTTGCCGCTTATGAAGGCCAGATCGGACAGGCCGCGTATTCCGCGTCAAAAGGCGGCGTGATGGCGCTGACCTTGCCCGCCGCACGCGAATTCGCGCAGTTCGGCATCCGCGTGAACACGGTCGCGCCCGGTGTCTTCCGCACGCCGCTGCTCGCGGGCCTGCCGGAAGAAGCCCAGCAGAGCCTCGCCGCCGCCGTGCCGTTCCCCAAGCTCCTCGGCACGCCGGAAGAGTTTGCCGCGCTCGTCATGCACATGGTCGAGAACCGTTACATCAACGGCGAGACCGTGCGCATCGACGGCGCGCTCCGCATGGCGCCGAAGTAGCGCATGATCCCGAAAAGTGGGTACCGGTTTTCGGAACAGATCATGCGCAAAGGATAAATTTCATGCTCGTCAACAAGCGCATCGTGCGCATCACCTGGGGCGACTGCGACCCCGCGGGCATCGTCTATTACCCGCGCTATTTCGAGATGTTCGACGAGAGCACCGTGGCGCTCTTTGAGCGCGCGCTCGGCATGACCAAGTACCAGTCGCAGAAGGCATTCGACTTCGCGGGCTACCCGATGGTGGACACGCGCGCGAAATTCTCGATCCCCAACCGCTACGGCGACGACGTCGAGATTGAGAGCACGATCGCGGAATTCCGCCGCTCGAGCTTCGACATCCAGCACAGGATGCTGAAGAACGGTCAGCTCTCGGTCGAATGCAGCGAGACGCGCGTCTGGGTCGGCCGCGATCCGGCGGACGCCTCGAAGATCAAAGCCATCCCGATCCCGCAGGCGGTCATCGACAAGTTCAAATAAGGTCAGGCGTCCTCGTCGTCCGCCGTCGGACTGCCGACCGCATCGGTGACGCCTTGCAGGAGCCGCAGCAATTCCTTGCGGCCGGATTCGCCGATGATGGCGCCAACACGCGCCTCATGCACCGCGCTGACCTCGGCGAGCTTCTGCATCAATGCCATTCCCTGCTCGGTCAGGTGCAGCGCATAGGAGCGCCGGTCGCTTGCGACCGGAACGCGCTTCGCAAGCCCGCGACCTTCGAGCGAATCGAGCAGCGCCACCAGGTTCGCGCGCTTGATGTTGAGCGCGCTGCTGATCTGCGATTGCCGCAGGCCCGGATTTCGTTCGATCACGATCAGCACGGCATATTGCGCCGGACGGATGTCGAGCTCGGCGTAATTGCGCCAGAAATCCTGGAAGACGGCGAGTTGCGCCCGCCGCAGCATGTAGCCGGCCAGGTTCGGCAGCGGTCCGAGGTCGATTTCCGGGGCGCCGTCGCCATTGCCGTCGCTCCGGCGCGAAACCCGCTTTGGACGGAGACTGGCGGTTTTGCTCATCTTGCCCCGGCGGGACGGCGGTCCCGATTGCTATGCCGTATAGCTAAAAGTCTCACCGCACGGGGACCGCGTCAACGCCCGCCCCATACCTCGTCGGCGATCTTCACGACCATGCCGAGCTTCGCCCACTGCTCGTCCTCGGCGAGGACGTTGCCTTCCTCCGTTGACGCGAAGCCGCATTGCGGCGACAGGCAGAGCTGGTCGAGCGCCGCATATTTCGTCGCTTCCTCGATGCGCCGCTTGATGTCGCCGGGCTCCTCGAGCGTACCGGATTTCGACGTGACGAGTCCGAGCACGACACGCTTCTTTCCCTTCGGCACGAAACGCAACGGCTCGAATCCGCCCGCGCGATCGGTGTCGTATTCGAGGAAATAGCCGTCGTAATTGACCTTGCCGAACAGGATCTCTGCGACCGGCTCGTAGCCGCCGGATGAAATCCAGGTCGAGCGGAAATTGCCGCGGCACACATGTGTCGTGACCGTCATGTCGGCCGGCTTCTCGGCGAGCGCGTAATTGATGACGTCGGCATACACATGCGGCAGCCGCTCGACGTCCTCGCCGCGCTCTTTTGCTTTGGCAAGCTGCTCCGGCGAGCACAGATAGGCCCACACCGTGTCGTCCATTTGCAGGTAACGGCAGCCCGCGTCGTAAAACGTCTTCACCGCCTTGCGATACGTTTTGCCGAGGTCCGAGAAGAACTCGCCCATGTCCGAATAGGCGCTGGTGCTCACGCCCGCGCGGCCGCTGCGGAAGTGCAGCACCGGCGGCGCCGGAATGGTGATCTTCGGCATAACCTTCGTGTTCGCCGCGATGAATTTGAATTGCGCGAGGAACGGATGGTCGGAAGGGAAGTCGAGCTTGCCGACGACGCGCACGCCTTCCGATTTTGTCTGCACGCCCTTGAACTGGATGCCCGTGCCCGTGTCGTAGAGCTCCGCGCCGGTCAGCGCCGCGTTGAAATCGAAGTGCCACCACGCACGGGGGAATTCGCCGTCGGTGACGACCTTGAGTCCGGCATCCTCTTGCTTGCGGATGACGGTACGGATTTCCGCTTCCTCGATCGCCTTGAACTCGGCCGTCGGAATTCTGTTCGTCTGGCGCATGGCGCGTGCGTCCGCGAGCTTCTTCGAACGCAACAAGCTGCCGACATGGTCGGCACGGAACGGCATTTTCGCCTCGGCCATTGGAACTGTCCCCTTCGGATGGATCGGAATTTCTCTTGTCAGTACGCCCACTTGGGAGTGGGCACGCTCCCCATTTGTATCCCAATCCTGCGCGATTTCAATTCGCTGTCTTCGCGCGAGCGCGATTGATCCGCCGCGATGGATACGATATTTCCACCGGCACAATCACCGTCACAACCATCGTCTCAGGTCTTTCTTCCTGCCTTCCTGATCCCGTTTGAGCGGGCCGGCGCAGGGCATCTCCTGAGAATTTGTCAGTCGAGGAGAGGACAAAAATGGCTTTCAAAAATCTCGAGGAGAAGCTCAAGGCTTCAGGCAATCCGGTCGACATGCTGCGCAACTCGCAGATCGGCGCCTATGTGTATCCGGTCGTCGCGCCGGAGTTCACCAACTGGCGCGACGAGCAGCGCGCGTGGAAGGAAAGCTGCGTCCTGTTCGACCAGTCGCACCACATGGTGAACCTCTATGTGCGCGGCAAGGATGCGCTGAAGCTCCTGTCCTATCTCTCCACGAACTCGTTCAAGAATTTCACCGTCAACAAGGCGAAGCAGTTCGCCCCCGTCACGCACTACGGTCACGTCATCGGCGACGGCATTCTCTTCTATCTCGCCGAGAACGAACTTGTGTATGTCGGCCGCAACCCGGCCGCCAACTGGATCGAATTCCACGCCAAGACCGGCGGCTACGACGTGACGACGGAATATGACGACCGCTCGCCGTCGCGCCCGATGGGCAAGCCGGTGGTGCGCACGACCTACCGCTATCAGATCCAGGGCCCGAACGCCGAGCAGGTGATCAAGAAGCTCAACAACGGCGTGATGCCCGACATCAAGTTCTTCAACATGGGCGAGATCACCATCGCGGGCCGCAAGGTGCGCGCGCTGCGCCACGGTATGGCCGGTGCGCCGGGCCTCGAAGTGTGGGGCCCCTACGAGCAGGGCGACGAAATCCGCGCCGCGATCCTCGAGGCCGGCAAGGACCATGGCATCGTGCAGGTCGGCGCCCGCGCTTACGCCACCAACACGCTGGAGTCCGGCTGGATCCCGTCGCCGGTCCCGGCGATCTACACCGGCGACAAGCTCAAGGCCTATCGCGAGTGGCTGCCGATCACGAGCTACGAGGCGAACGCCGGCCTTGGCGGCAGCTTCGTCTCGAAGAACGTCGAGGACTACTACACGACGCCCTATGAACTGGGTTACGACGGCTTCACCAAGCACGACCACGACTTCATCGGCTCCGACGCCCTGAAGGCGATGGAAGGCAAGGTGAAGCGCACGAAGGTGACCTTCGCGTGGAAGGACGAGGACGTCGTCAAGGTGTTCGCGTCGATGTTCTCGCCCGCGGGCGAGAACTACAAGTTCATCGACCTGCCGCTCTCCAACTATGCGTCGAGCTCCTTCGACTCGATCACGAGCGGCGGCAAGACGGTCGGCGCGTCGATGTTCTCCGGCTACAGCTTCAACGAGCGCAAGATGCTCTCGCTCGGCTTCGTCGACGAGCAGTATGCCAAGCCCGGCACGCAGCTCACGCTTGTGTGGGGCGAGGAGAACGGCGGCACCAAGAAGACGACCGTCGAGCGCCACAAGCAGCTCGAGATCAAGGTTGAAGTCGGCCCGACGCCCTACGGCTCGCTGGCGCGCGAGACCTATCATCAGGGCTGGCGCACGGCGAAGGCGAGCTGATCGCGCCCGCCACGCCAGAGCGAAAGAGGAAGAAGGCCCCGTGCATATGCACGGGGCCTTTTGTTTTACGCTCTTCGCTCTTGACCGTGCAGGACGGTTGACCTATAAATTAGGGCTAATGTCCTACAGCCGTCACAGATCGGCGGTACGGGATGGCCGACGAGGTTTTCATGGGTGACAGAACGACCCGCGACCAGATCGTTGAAGCCGCCGACCGGCTTTTCTATCGGCATGGCTACGAGCACACTTCGTTTTCAGATATTGCCGGTGTCGTGCGGATTTCGCGCGGAAATTTCTATTATCATTTCAGAACCAAGGACGAGATTCTGGACGCCGTAGTCGGCGCGCGTCTCGCGGCGACGCGGCAGATGTTGGAGCGATGGGAGATCGAGGGGGCAATTCCCGCTGATCGCATCCGGCGCTTCATTGACATTCTGATCGTCAACCGGGCTGACATAAAACGTTACGGCTGTCCTGTCGGCACGCTGTGCACCGAGCTTGCGAAGCTCAATCACACCTCGCGGAGCGAAGCGAACGAGCTGTTCACGTTGTTTCGCACCTGGCTGCGCAGGCAGTTCGAGTTGCTTGGCCGCAAAAAGGACGCGGATGCGCTGGCGATGCACCTTCTCGCCCGCAGCCAGGGTGTCGCCACGCTGGCAAGCGCCTTTCACGACGAGAAGTTCATCAGGCTGGAAGTGAAGCAGATGTATGAGTGGTTGCAATCGCAAACGGAAGACGGCCCGCGAGCCGCGAGCCGGTGATCGGACGCGGCCATCAGAAGGAGAACGGATCAGATGTTCATCGTGCTGCTCAGGTTGTCCGGTGACAAAGGCCGCGCCGGTCAGTTTATGGATGGGCATAAGGCATGGATCAAAAGAGGTTTTGACGACGGCGTATTCCTGCTGGTCGGGACGATTCAGCCCAACCTGGGCGGGGCGATCGTGGCGCAAAATGCCTCGCTGTCAGAGCTTCAGCGCCGGGTGAATGATGATCCGTTTGTGGCGGAGAACATCGTAACCTCGGAAATTCTCGAGATCGCGCCGTCGAACGCCGACGAGCGGCTGAAATTTCTGCTGAGCTGAGTGATGGACGCGAACGCGCGAACTCGCCGGAACCTCCGTCATTTCGGGTCGTTGTCATTATTCGGCTGGTGCATCCTGCGGCGGGATCCCGGCGTAAGCAGCAAAAGCGGGGAGTGAGACTGATGAGCCGTTCAGCCCTTGCGCTGCAGTCCCACACTGCGGAATCAGGCCGCCGCCACTGGATCGAAGCCTTCCATACGGTGCGCGCCGAGACCGATCGGCGGGTAGCGCCGCTGTCGGCCGAAGACCAGCAAATCCAGTCGATGGCTGACGCGAGCCCGACCAAGTGGCATCGGGCGCACACGACCTGGTTCTTCGAGCAGTTTCTGCTGGCCCCGAATATTGCGGGCTATCGGTCCTTCGACGAGCGCTACGCCTTCCTGTTCAACTCTTATTATGTCGCCGCCGGTCCGCGCCACGCACGCCCCAAACGCGGCCTCATCACGCGGCCGACGAACGAGGACGTCGCTGCCTATCGCGCGCATGTCGACGCGGCGGTCGAACGCCTGATCGGGGAGGCAACGCTGGCACAGTTTGAAACCATCGCGCCGGTGCTCGAGATCGGGCTGCATCACGAGCAGCAGCACCAGGAACTCATCCTCGCCGACATCCTGCACGCTTTTTTCCAGAACCCGACCGATCCCGTTTACGACGCGGTGTGGTCAATGCCGGGTGGCGCGAGTGCGCATGAATATGTGCCGCTGCCGGCCGGCATTCATTTCATCGGCCACAAGGGTGAGGAATTTCATTTCGACAATGAAGCGCCGGCGCATCGCGAACTGATCGAGCCGGTGAAAATCCGCCGTTCGCTAGTCACCAACGCCGAGTGGCTCGAATTCATGAAGGACGGCGGCTACGCGACGCCTTCGCTCTGGCTCTCGGACGCGGCCGCGATTGTTCAAGTCGAAGGCTGGCAGGCGCCCGCCTACTGGGAAGAGAAGGACGGCGCGTGGCACGCCTTCACGCTCGGCGGGTTGAAGCCCGTCGATCCGGCCGCGCCGGTCTGTCACGTCAGCTACTACGAAGCCGACGCCTTCGCGCGCTGGGCCGGCAGGCATCTGCCGACCGAGTCCGAATGGGAGGTCGCAGCGCGCAACAACCTGCTCGACGACGCTTTCGGCATGGTCTGGCAGTGGACGCGCAGCGCCTATCTTCCGTATCCCGGCTATCGCGCGCCTGAGGGTGCGATCGGCGAGTACAACGGCAAGTTCATGGTCAACCAGATGGTGCTGCGCGGCTCGTCAGTCGCGACTCCCGACGGCCATGCGCGCGTCACCTATCGGAATTTTTTCTATCCGCCGCACCGCTGGCAGTTCACGGGCCTCCGGCTCGCCGAATACGACGCGTGAGGAGTGCCGATGACTTCGCTCTCAACGATCCTGCTCCGCTCCGACACCGAGGAAGAAGCGCGTGACACCTTCGCCCGCGATGTGCTCGCGGGGCTGACCGCGCCACGCAAGACGCTGCGCCCGAAATATTTCTACGACGAGGAAGGGTCGCGCCTGTTCGAGGAGATCACGCGCGTCCCGGAGTATTATCCGACGCGCACCGAGATCGGCATTCTGGAGGAGAAGGGCACGGAGATCGCGCAACTCATTCCCGGCGGCGGCACGCTCGTCGAGTTCGGCGCGGGATCGTCGGTGAAGATTCGCGTCGTGCTGGAAGCGCTCGACAAGCTCGCGGTCTATGTGCCGGTCGACATCTCCGGCGATTTCCTCGCCGGGGAGGCGGAGGTCTTGCAGGAAGACTTCCCCAAACTCGCCGTGCGCCCGGTGGCCGCCGATTTCACGAAGCCGTTTGAGTTGCCGCGGGAAGCGCGTAACCGCCCGCGCATCGGCTTTTTCCCCGGCTCCACCATCTGCAATTTCGATCCGCCCGAAGCGGAGAATTTCTTGCGCCATGCCGGCCGCATCCTCGGACCGGGCGCACAGATGATCGTCGGCGTCGATCTCGTGAAGAACCGCGACGTGCTGCGCGCCGCCTATAACGACGCCGACGGCGTCACGGCCGCCTTCAACCTCAACCTCCTCCGCCGCATCAACCGGGAACTGAGCGGAAATTTTGATCTCGATAACTTCGAGCATCGCGCCGTTTTCAACGAGGAGCGGAGTCGGATCGAAATGTACCTCGTCAGCCGCGATCGCCAGCGCGTCTCGGTCTGCGGCAAGAAGGTCGAGTTCGCCGCGGGCGAGACGATCCATACCGAATGCAGCTACAAATATACGATCGGCTCGTTCGGGGAACTCGCCGCCCGCGCGGGCTGGTCGCGCGAGCAAAGCTGGACCGACGCCCGCAATTATTTCTCGGTGCACGTCCTCGCGCTGCGCAACGGTGCCCACTGACCGCGGCAGATGACATTCCCCTCCGGGCGCACTAAAAAGCCCCGGAAACAAGGGGGAATTGTCCATGAAAATCGTTGGTTTCGAGGGCCCGGGCGGCCTGCGGCTGGGCGTGATCGAAGGCGATCAGGTGATCGACTTGCAGGCGGCCGATCCGAAGCTTCCTGCCGACCTGCGCGCGATCCTTGAAAAGAGCAGCGACCTCTCGCATCTCGGCGACCTCGCCAAAAAGGCTCCTGCCTCCGCCCGCGTCCCGCTCAAGGGTCTGAAATACGCGCTGCCGGTCGCCAACCCCGGCAAGGTGGTCTGCCTCGGCCTCAACTACCTTGAGCACGTCAAGGAAGGCCCGAACCGCGACAACATTCCGAAATTCCCGACGATTTTCATGCGCGCCAACTCCTCGCTCGTGGCGCATGAGAAGCCGATGATCCGCCCACGCGTGTCGGAGACCTTCGACTTCGAGGCTGAACTCGTCATCATCGTCGGCAAGCGCGTGAAGCACCTCACCATGCAGAACGCTTATTCCTGCATCGCCGGCTTCTCCTGCTTCAATGACGGCTCGATCCGCGAATTCCAGCGCCGCACGACCCAGTGGGACATGGGCAAGAATTTCGACGCCACCGGCGGCTTCGGCCCATGGATGGTGACGGCCGACGAACTCCCGCCCGGCGCCAAGGGTCTCAAGATCGAGAGCCGCCTGAACGGCCAGGTCATGCAGTCGGACAACACCGACAACATGATGTTTCCGATTGCGGAGACGCTGGTGGACATCACACAAGGCATGACGCTCGAGCCCGGCGATCTCGTTGTCACCGGCACGCCGTCCGGCGTCGGTCACGCGCGCAAGCCGCCGGTCTGGATGAAAGACGGCGACACCATCGAGATCGACATCGAGAAGGTCGGCATCCTCAAGAACCCGATCGTCGACGAGAAGTAATTGGACGCGAAGTGGCGGGTTATCCGCCTGCCGCTTCGACCGCCGCCAGCAACTCCGTCTTCTGCTGGTCGCTCAGCTCGTCGAGCGGCGGGCGCACGCGCGCCCAGTCCGGCGTTCCTTCGCGCGCGGCGAGGATCGCCTTCACGCCCGGAATCCAGCCGAACGGCGCCACCACGTCGCGCAGGGCGGCAGCCTTCTTGTGCAGGTCGAGCGCGTCCTCTCCCTGCCACCCGTCATAAAGCGCGCGGCAGCCGGCGGCGTTCGTGTTCGCGGTCGCCGAGATGATGCCGGCCGCGCCCTTGCGCATCCCGTGCAGCAGGAGCGACTCGCTCGACGGAAAGACGGCGAAGCCCGGATACCGTTCGAGCAGCGTATCGAGATAGTCGATGTCGCCCGAACTGTCCTTGAGGCCGACGATGGTGTCGGGGAAGTCCTGCACGAGCAGTCCGATCAGCGCCGGCGACCAGCGGATCGTCGTCATCTGCGGGAAATTATAAAGATAGAGCGCAAGCCGCTTGTCACCGACGCGCTTGATGACTTCCGCGACATACGCATAGAGCCCTTCGTCGCTGATGTTCTTGTAATAGAACGGCGGCAGCAGGAGCACGCCGCGCACGCCGAGCGCGATCGCGTGGCGCGTGAGCCGCACCGTGTCGCCCATCGACGCCATGCCGGTGCCCGGCAGCAGTTGCAGCGGCGAGACGCCGGCCTTCACCAGCCGCTCCAGCACCATCTCGCGCTCGCCGAGATCGAGCGAGTTCGCTTCGCTTGTGGTGCCAAGCACCGCGAGGCCGTGCGCGCCGTCGGCGAGCAGCCGCTGGCAATGCGCGATATAGCGCTCGAAGTCGATCGAGAGATTGGCGCGGAACGGCGTCGTGGCCGGGACCCAAACGCCGCTGGCGGCTTCGGGTCGCACCGCGCCTTCGGTGACTGGCGCTGTATGTTTCAATTCGAGCACGATTGTCCTCGTCTGCTTCGTTCTATTTTTTTCGAATCCGGAACACGATCAAGCCCGTCTGCTTGTCGGTGTTGATAAGCGCGTCGCCGGTTTCCCGCAGCAGGTTCGGAATGTCGATCCCGGCAAGCGGATCGGTGCATTCGACCACCAGTTCGTCGCCCGGCCCGAGCCGGGTCAGCGCCTTGCGGGTCTTGAGGGCGGGCAGGGGACACTTCAGGCCCCGCAGGTTCAGATTGGTCTCGGCCATGGCCCGGATATAGCAGGATTCATGATTTTGGAGCCCTTGCTACCGGCCTCCGGCCCCTTCGGCTAGATAGGAAGCATGAGCCCGCCGACCGAGACATTGCAGCGCATTTCCCGCCTCGCGCCGCTCGCGGAGATCGTGGCGCGGCTGGACGGTGCCGTCGCGCCGGTCGCCGCGCGCGACGTGGAGCCCGTTGCGGCCGTCGGCGCGATTCTCGCGGCCGACGTCGTGGCGGCGGCGTGGCCGGTCGCGGCCGTCGCGTTGCGCGATGGCTGGGCCGTGGCGTCCGATCGCGTCAGCGACGCGGGTCCCTATGCACCCGCGCCGCTCGATCCGGCTCCGCTCTGGGTCGAAGCGGGTCAGCCGATGCCGTCCGGAACGGACGCGGTGCTGCCGGTGGACGCGGTGGCGGTCACGAAGACGGGCGCGGAGGCGCACGCCCCTGCGGCGTCCGGAGAGGGAGTGATCGCGGCGGGTGAAGATGTCGCGAGCGGCGCCGTCCTGCGCCGGGCCGGTCAGATCTTGCGCCCGGGCGACGTTGCGGTGCTGGGTGCGGCAGGCATTCGTTCGGTGTCCGTGCGCGCGCCGCGGGTGAAGATTTTTTCCGTCACCATACCGACGCGCAGCCGCGGGGACACGATCTCGCCGCTGATCGCGCGCGCGGTCGAAGCGGAAGGCTGCATCGCGCAGGTGGCGCAGGCTGCGACCCTTGAATCGGCGCTTGTCGATCGCGCGAGCGATGTTGTTATCGGCATCGGGGGCACCGGCACCGGCAAGCGCGACACGGCGGTGAAAACCCTCGCCCGTGTCGGCAGGGTTGAATGGCACGGCTTCGGTATCGCGCCCGGCGAGACGGCGGCGTTCGGCACGGTGGATGGACGATCCGTGCTGCTGTTGCCCGGTCGTCTCGACGCCGCGCTTGCGGCGTTTCTGATCGTGGGCCGCAAATTGCTGGCCCGCCGCGGCGGAAGAAACGAAGCCGGGGCAGGAGCGCCGCTGACGCTCACGAAAAAAGTCACGTCGACCGTCGGCCTCGCGGAATTTGTGCCGGTGCGCCGTGCGGGCTCCAACATCGAGCCGCTTGGCTCGGGTGTCCTGTCGCTGCAATCACTGGCGCAGGCCGACGGCTGGGTTCTCGTTCCGCCGGAGAGCGAAGGACTGGCCGCGGGCGCCATGGCCGAAATGAGAAACTTCCCGTGAGCAGCGACCGCACCAAGAAGATTCCCGCGCCATCCGATCGGCTGCTCGCGCAGATCCGCGCCGCAGCGCGCCAGGAACAGTTTCTCGAAGTCGTCTCGCCCGAGGAAGCGCGCACGCGCTTTGAACGTCATCTCGATCTCAAGCCGCTCGGCGCCGAGCGCGTGCCGCTGCCGCAATCACTCGGCCGGGTGCTGGCGAACGATATCGCCGCACCGATCGACACGCCGCCCTTCGACCGCTCGAATGTCGATGGTTTTGCTGTGAGCGCCAGCGATACGGCAGGCGCGAGCGACGCGAGCCCACGCCGGTTGATTTTGAACAACGAAGTGCTCGCCTGCGGCACCGCGCCGACGCTCACCGTGGCGCCGGGGACAGTGACCGCGATTGCGACCGGCGGCGTGCTGCCGCGCGGCGCGGACGCCGTCGTCATGATCGAATGGACCGACCTCGTCGAAACCGGGCGCGGTCCGGCGATTGACCTGCGCCGTACCGTCAGTCCCGGCCAGTTCGTTTCCTTCGCGGGCTCCGATATCGCGCGCGGCGAAACGCTCCTGCGGCGCGGCGCGCGGATCGGGTCGCGCGAAATCGGCATGCTTGCCGCCTGCGGGATCGACGGCGTCGACGTCGTGCGAAAGCCGCGCGTGGCAGTCCTTTCCACCGGCGACGAGCTGACCGAACCCGGCAAGCCGCTGCGCCCGGGCGCGGTCTATGACTCGAACGGCGCCATCATCGCGGCGGCCGTGAGCGAGATGGGCGGCGAACCGGTGCCGCTCGGGGCTTTTCCGGACGACGAAGCAAAGCTCGATGCCGCCATCCGCAAGGGCCTCGAAAGCTGCGACCTTGTGGTGCTGTCCGGCGGCACGTCGAAAGGCGCGGGCGATCTTTCGCAGGCGGTCGTTTCAAAACTCGGCCAGCCGGGCATTGTCGTGCATGGTGTCGCGCTGAAGCCGGGCAAGCCGCTTTGCCTCGCGGTGATCGGCAAGAAGCCGGTGGTCGTCCTGCCCGGCTTCCCGACCTCCGCGATCTTTACCTTTCATGCCTACGTCGCGCCGGTGTTGCGCGCGTATGCGGGCCTGCCGCCCGAGGCCGCCGAGACGGTCGAGGCTACGATCCCGGTCCGCCTGCCGTCCGAAATGGGCCGCAAGGAATTCGTGCTCGTGGCGCTGGTCGCGGGCGAAAGCGGGCCGGTGGCCTTTCCGATCGGCAAGGGCTCGGGCTCGGTCACGACCTTCTCCGAGGCCGACGGCTTTGTCGAAGTCGATGCGCTCGCGGGTTCGCTCGATGCCGGCACGCGCGCGACGGTGACGCTGCTCGGCCAGTCCGCGCGCATTCCCGATCTTGTCGTGACCGGCAGTCACTGCGTCGCACTCGACGTCGTACTCGGAAAACTCGCCGAACAGGGATTTTCCGCGCGCCGCATCGCCGTCGGCAGCCAGGGTGGCGTGGCGGCGGCGAAGCGCGGCGAGTGCGATTTCGCGCCCGTCCACCTGCTCGATCCGGCGAGCGGCAAGTACAACGAACATCTGCTCGAACCCGGCCTGTCGCTGGTGCGCGGCTGGGAACGGATGCAGGGCGTGGTCTTCCGCAAGGGCGACCAGCACTTCGAGGGCAAGCCCGCGGCTGACGCGGTGAAGACGGCGCTCGCCGATCCCGCCTGCATCATGGTCAACCGCAACGCGGGCGCGGGCACACGCGTGCTCATCGACAAATTGCTCGCGGGCGCGAAGCCCGCCGGCCACGGCAATCAGCCGAAGTCGCACAACGCGGTCGCGGCGGCGGTTGCGCAGGGCAGGGCCGACTGGGGCGTCGCGATCCAGTCCGTCGCCGCGATGTACGGCCTCGGCTTTCTCCCGCTCTCGCCGGAGCATTACGACTTCATTCTGGTCGAAGCGCGCCGCGACCACGAAGCCGTCAAGGCATTCCTCGCCGCCTTGCGCGACAAGGATGTGCGCGCAAGGATTGCCGCGCTCGGCATGCGCCCCGCCGACGCCTGATTTGGAACCGACTTTCGGCCCGCTTGTTCACGAGTGATGATCCCGGAAATGTTCCGCTTTCTTCTTTCTGTGCTCGCAGTGATGCTCGCGGCCTTGCCGGCCGAAGCGCAGTTGCGCGGACACGGCGGGCCGGTGCGTTCGGTCGCGGTCGGTGCCGACGGCGAGAGCGCGATCTCCGGCAGCTTCGACACCTCCGCGATCCGCTGGTCGATCACGCGCAACGCCGCGGAGCAGGTGCTGCGCTTTCACGAAAGCGCGGTGAACGCGGTTGCGATCGTCGGGCAGGACCGGCAGGCGACCGGCGGCGAAGATGGAAAGATCGCCGTCTGGAAAAACGGCAGCCCCGTTCCCGAGCGCACATTCGAAGGCCACACCGCGCCGATCGTGGCGCTCGCCGTCTCGCCGGACGGCAACACGATTGCCTCGGCGTCCTGGGATCGCACGATCCGCCTCTGGCCGCTGAACGGCGGCGAGCCGCGCACGCTCAACGGTCACGATCAGAATGTGAACGGCGTCGCGTTCTCCCGCGACGGAAAATTTCTGGTAAGCGCCGCTTACGATGCGACCGTGCGCATCTGGCCGCTCACGGGCAACGGCGCGCCCGTGGTCGTCACCGTGCCGACCGCGCTCAACGCTGTGGCCATCGCGCCCGATGGCGAGATTCTCGCGGGCGGCGCGAACGGCCGCGTTTATTTCATCGGCCCGGACGGCGAGAAGCGCGGCGAAGTGGAAGTCGCCGAAATGCCCATCATCTCCGTCGCCGTGGCATCCGATGGCGTGCTCGCGGCTGCCGCCGGCATTCGCGGTTCAGTCGGCGTGATCAATCGCAAGGAGCGCAAGCTCGACCGCACCCTCGTCGGGCCGGGCCTGCCGGTCTGGTCCGTCGCGTTCTTCCCCGACGGCCAGACGATCCTCACCGGTGGCACCGACCGCCTGATACGGCGCTGGAATGCGGAGTCGGGCGAGCACCTCGGCACGGTCGCGGCGGGCGGCCCGGAGAATCCGCTCGCGCAATACGCCGGTGACCGCGGCGCGGAAGTGTATAAAGCCTGCGTCGCCTGCCACACGCTGTCGCCCGACGAAGGCAACCGCGCCGGCCCCACGCTCCATGGCATTTTCGGCCGCAGGATCGCGTCGCTGCCCGGCTACAATTTTTCGCCGGCGCTGAAGCAGATGGACATCGTGTGGACCAAGGATACGGTGGCTGAACTATTTAATGTCGGGCCGATGAAATACACGCCCGGCACCAAGATGCCGGAGCAGCGCATCGGTTCGCCCGAAGACCGCAAGGCGCTGGTCGATTTCCTTGAAAAGGCTACCGCGCCAAAGTGAGACGCTACGCCTTCCCGTCGCGCTCCGCCTCTTCGCGCTCGCGCAGATAGTCCTCGGTGGTGCGCACCTTCGGCCGTTCGGGCCCCGCATAGGGATCGACCGAGTCATTCGTCATCGCGACCACGCGGCAGTCCTCGCACATCTTGAGAACTTCGAGCCGCTGCGGCTGGCCCTTGAACATCCAGTGCTTGCCCTCGAGCTTCGCCGTCACGCGCTCGATGGTGCTCTTGGTGCCGAACGGTTTGTTGCATGTGATGCAGTGGAACGGCTCTTCCTGCTTGACGACGCGGGCAGGCGCCGTGACCGCGGTGAAGTCGATCTGCGGCACGAGACTGATCACCTTTTCCGGGCAGGTCGCCTTGCAGAGCCCGCACTGCACGCAGGCGTCTTCCTGGAAGCGCAGCATCGGCCGCTCGGGATCGTCGATCAGCGCGCCGGTCGGGCAGGCCGCGACGCAGGAAAGACACAGCGTGCAGCCTTCGACATTGATATCGAGCGTGCCGAACGGCGCGCCGGCAGGGAGCGCGATCACGTCGACCGGGGCGGGCGCGGCGCGCTGCAACTCGCGCAGCGCGAGCTTCATCACGTCGCGCTTCGCACCCATCGGCTGGAATGTGGCCGGGGTCTTCGCTGCCGTGCCGCCGTCGATGGCGCGCAGGGACTCACCAAGCGTATCGGGATCGTCAGTCTCGATCGTTGCGGCGCGTCCTGCGCCGAAGCCGAGTCCCCCGAGAATGGGCTCCGCGAAGCGCAGCGTGCGCAGCAAGGCCTCGGGATCGTGCTGCGGCTTGGCGCGCAGTAGGAAGCGCACGGCGGACGCGCCAAAAGCGAACGCGGCCGCGACCGTTTCAAGCCCGACTTGCGTCACTTCATTCACGGCCACCGGCAGGACATTGGCCGGCAAGCCGTCGCCATGCCGTGCCAGTGCATCGATCATCGGGTCGCCATGCGCTCCGTCGTGCAGGAGCAGCACGGGATTTTTCCCGCCCGCATCGCGATAGGTCGTGAGCAGCGTGCGCAGCTTGCGCATCAGCGTGTCCGCGGGCGGCAATGCGTAGGACGCAGCACCGGTCGGGCAGACGGAAGCGCAGGCGCCGCAGCCGGCGCATATATTTTCGTCGATCCGCACATGATCGCCGTTCGGCTCGATCGCGCCGGTCGGGCATAGGTCGAGACAGCGTGTGCAACCGGTTTTCTTCGAGCGCGAATGTGCGCACAGATGCTCGGTGAATTTGACATAGCGCGGCTTGTCGAAGGTGCCGACGAATTCGCCGGCCTTCATCACGGCGCGCAGAATGGCCTGCGGGTCGCCCGGATCGGCGCGCACATAGCCGTCGCGCAGATTGTGCGCGGGAAACAGCGGCGTGCCGCCGGACAGATCGACGACGATGTCGCAATTCGACTTCGCGCCGTCGCGCGCGCTGCCCCAGACAAATTTGTCGCGCGACGACGGCAGGGGCGGTGCAAAATCGTCAACAGTGACCTCGAACGCGCCCAGCCATCCCTTGGCGTTGCGCACCGTGCCTTTCACAACGGGAAATTCCGTGACGCGCGGCGGTGAAATTTCCCCGGGCTTCGAGATCATCACCGTGACGTCGAGGCGATCCTTGAGAAGCCGTGCCGCCTCGATCGCGCGTTCGTCGCGGCCGTAAATCAGCGCGACGCCGTCGCTCTCCAGGCTGACCAGCGGAAAATCGGGCGTGGGTTCGGCGGCGGCCGCAATCAGCGCCGCCATTTTCGGACCGGCCGCGGCGGCGTCCTTCGACCAGCCCGCTGTCTCGCGGATATTGACGTAGCGAATGTCGGCGCCTGCGGCCGTCTCGCCCGCGATCTCGCCAAAGAGCGGTGCTTCCTGCGTGCAGCCGACCGTGATCGGCCCGCCCCGAGCCAGTTCCGCTCCAAAGCGGTCGACTTCGGCGCGGCACAGATGCCGCGCGGTCTTGACGTTCGCACCCTTGCAGCCGCGCGCGATCGCCGTGTCGTCGAGGGGCATCGTGTCCTCGCACGAACAGACAAAAACGGTACGCGGGCGCTCGTTCATTCTTTCTCCCGCTGGCGCGGTGGGCGGATGCCTAAGTAGTGGCCAGCGATAGTCATGCCGACCGAGTTGCGTAGCCGGATTCACACGCCCTACACAGAGCGGCTCGATCTGCCGCCGGGCTTCAGGGAAGTGCCGCTGCGTGAAGCGGGCGATGCGTTCGGGCACGCGGAAAAAATCGCTGCCAAGGAAGGTGCCGGTACGCTTGTGTGGGTGCGGCGTTTCGACGTGGTCGAATTCGCCGTGGTGCTGGAACCCGAGGAGCCGCTCGCCGCGGCGCGCCGCTCTCTCTATATCGCGCAGTGCGCACTGTACGATGCGCTCGCCTCGCACGCGCCGCCGGAGAAGAACCTTCGTTTTGTCTGGCCCGATGTGATCTTGGTCGAGGGCGGACTGGTGGCCGGCACGCGGCTCGGCTGGCCGGCGCGCGCCGACGAGAAGTCGCCGCCGCGCTGGCTCGTATTCGGCGCCATGGTGCGCTCCGCCTTCATGGGTGGCGTCGAACCTGGCGCTCGGCCCGATGCCGCGTCGCTCGAGGAAGAAGGCTTTGACGAACTTGGTTCCGGCCGCCTGGTCGAGACCTTCGCCCGGCACTTGCTCACCTGGACCGATACCTGGCAGCAGGAAGGCTACCGGTCGGTCTTCGAACATTATCTCGAGCGCCTGCCAGTCGATGAACCGGTCGAGCGTTCGATCGACGGCTTCGGCAACCTGCTCACGCGCCGCAAGGGCAAGCTCGACACGATCAAGCGCCAGTTGATTCCCGCGCTGGCCGAGCGCGACTGGTATGACGCGGAGTCGCAGGGACTGAAGTTGTGAAATTGTTGCGCACCATCCGTCTCGATCCGTCGGACACTTTCGTGTTCGAGCGCGCGGCCGAGCCCGGAGAATGGGCGGTGTGCGGGACGTTCGTTTTCTGGGACGAGGATACGGAGGCGCTGGCCGGCAAGCGCAGGTCGGCGTTTCGTTCAGGTTTCCTTGGGGTGCAGTCGCTTGGCTGGTCGACGCTCGTGCAGATCGTCGAGGCAAAGGACGAGGACCGTGCAGCAGTCGTCGATGTACTCGCGCAGCGCCTCGTCGAGCATTTCGGCGCGCCCGATCTCGGCACCGCGCGTATCGCCGCGGAGGAAGAAGTCGCGTTCGCGGAATCCCTTTGCGATCACCCGCAGGACACGCTGATCGCCATTCACCGCACGACGGAAGAGAGCGCCATTCGTGAAGCCTTCCGCACGCTGCAGCCGCGCGGGGGACCGAAGCCGCTGCGCGCCTTCGCCTTCCTGGAAGTGGAAGGAGAAGAACAACCGGACGAGAATGTCGATCTCATCGGCATGGCCGGGGAGCCCCGCCGATGAAGGATTTCTGGCTCTCCTGCGGCCATCATTTGCTCGATATCGGCGAGGGCGGCGGGCTCGTCGTCACCGACGAATTCCTGAAGGTTTATCTCGCGCGGCCTGAACTCGCGCCGCCGCCCGAGGCTTGTGTCGTCGAGAAGACGCTGCACGCCGCGCTGATGTCCGATCCGCGCCGGCCGGTGGATGCCGACGAGATCGCCGCCATCGCCGACGCCGACGCGCGCGAAAACTGGACCATGATGATCGCCTTCCGCGATCGTCTCCTGCGCCATCCGACGATCGAGGCTGCTTATCTCGCGCTGATCCGCGAAGGCACGGCCGGCACGCCGCCGCTGTTCATCAATCAGCTCGTGCATGTGATCCTGCGCAATATCCTTGATGAATGCGATGATCCGTGGATCCTGCGCGCGGCGGAAATGTTCTTCCGGCCGCAGCGCATGACGGTCCATGAAGGCGCGTTGCTCGCGGCCGATGAAGAAACGATCGCGGGCAGCAATCCCGGCCAGGTTTCGCCGCTGGTCGGCATGCTCGGGCTCGAAACCTCGACCGAGATCGACATTCTCGGCGACGGCAATGCACCCGAGTATTTCGAGCGCAGCGACCGGCACGATTTCGCGCTCGATCTCACCGCGGGCCGCGGCGGCCATCACGCACTCGCCCGCGTGATCGAACGCTGGGTGCGTCACTTGCTGAATGTCGAGGTCGAAGTCGAGGCGCTGACCGACGTGCAGAACGCCAGATTCACCTGGTATGTCGGCCTCGATGCCGAAGGCACCAGGATCGGCGATATGCTCTGGAACGGCGAGACGCTCGACGAGGCCTCAGCGGGCCGCGTGGCCGCGCTGTATCGCCTGAAATTCGCCGATCCGGCACGCATGACCGATCCGGTCTATCTTATTCTTGCGATCACCCAGGACAAAGTAATGCGCATCAAGCCGCAGAACCTCGTGACCGGCCTGCCGCTTGAACTGCTGGAGCCCGTCAGTTGAGCCTGAAGCCGTTGAAAACGTTTCCGGTCGGCGTTGTCGTTCAGCGCAGCAAGGCGTCGAGTCCGTGGATCGACTATCTGTGGCGGCCGGTCACCGTGCTGCCGGGCGTGCCGGATACCGAGCCGTGGACCAAACTGTCGGAGGAGGGCGAGGTCGCGACGTTTTACATCGGCTCGGCCGACATCGAGTTCTTCGCTTCCGACACCACGCAATATCGCGACAATCTGTTTTCCGGCTCGCCGTCGCTGTGGGTCACGCTTCGTCCAACCGGCGGTGAACCGCCCTACGAATTATGGTCGGTGACGGCCGACTCCTCGGAAGGCGAGATGATGACGGAGACAGGGCACGACCTTGTGGAGATGGTGCCGATGCCGGATGCCGTTTCCGATGAGCTTGCGCAGTTCGTGACCGAGCACCACGTTGAGCGCATCTTCTACAAGCGCAAGCGCAAGGCCGCGGACCCCGAGGCGCTGGCGCGCCGCGAGCCCGGCAAGAAGGACCGCTGATGAGCGATCGCGAGGATTTCCTCTCCCGGTGGTCGCGCCGCAAGCGCGATGCGGAGAAGGAGTCGGCGCCGGAAGAGGCGACGGCGCCGTCGCCGGAATCAGCCCCGCCAATCGCGGACGAGTCGGCCCTTGCTCAGGATGCCGACGCGTCCGAGCCCGTTGGCGGTCAGGACAACAAAGAAAAGAAAGAGAAGGACGAACCGGCTTTCGATCTGTCGAAGCTGCCGTCCCTCGACTCGATCACAGCGGAAACCGACATTCGCCCCTTCCTGGCAGCAGGCGTCCCGATGAACCTGCGCCAGGCCGCGTTGCGCCGCGTCTGGGTCGCCGATCCGAAGATTCGGGATTTCATCGGGATTGCCGAGAACCAGTGGGATTTCACGCCCGGCGGCAACGCGCCCGGCTTCGACTTCTCGACGCCAAGCGAGGAAATCCGCCGCGCCGTCGCGCAAATGTTCACGGGTTCATCGTCCGAGGAAAAGCAGAGGCCGCGTGACGAATCGGGTTTCGATATTGAGCACAAGCCACTTGAGGAGGCGCCAGACTCCGGGCGTGGAGATGAGCCGGATCAAATCGCCGTCAGTTCGGAGAGCCTCGACCGCGCCGCGGCGAAGGACTTGCCGGAATTGACTCCGTTGCCGGAACAACTTCCGGTTTCGCCTGCGAGCGAGAGAGATGTTGCGGCGCAAAATGATGACGCAACGCAAAATGAAGAATCGAAATTTGCCGCGCGCCGGTCTCACGGCGGCGCCATGCCCAAATAATCATCAATCCATAGCCTGTTCCTATTGACTCATAATCCGTTGCGACTACGCTTTTCAGAATAGCTCTTAAGAAGCCTTCTTTTGAGCCGTTTTGGACAAGGGTGATAGTCCGAGGCTATGCGGGACCGTGGGTTAACAGAAGCTATTCGGACCGCCGGTGGAGTGAGCGAACTCGCTCGCCGTCTCGGCATCTCGCAGCCGTCCGTCTCGAACTGGAATCGCGTCCCCGCCGAGCGGGTTCTGGACGTCGAAGCCGCCACTGGCGTCGAGCGCGTCGTGCTCCGTCCCGACCTTTACGCTTCGATGAAAGAAGCCGCCGGCGACATCAGCGAAATCGATTCGGCGCGCGCGCAGGAATACGCGTTACTGGCGGCGCTCCTTGGCCGCGCGCCCGACGCTGGCCTTCTTGGCCGCCTCGCGCAGCTTCGCGGTGACGCGTCGCCCCTTGGTTTGGCGCACGCCGATCTCGCGGAAGCGGCCGCCGATACCAACGCAGACAAAGTCGAGCGTGAGTTTTTCAATCTCTTCATCGGCGTCGGGCGCGGCGAGTTGCTGCCCTACGGCTCCTACTATCTCACCGGCTTCCTGCATGAGCGCCCGCTTGCGCGGCTGCGCCAGGATCTTGTCGAGCTTGGCGTCGAGCGCGCCCAAGGCGTCGCAGAGCCCGAGGATCACGCGGCGATCCTCTGCGAGGTGATGGCCGGTGTCATCAATCGCAAGTTTCCGTCGGCGGAAGACGCGGATCGGAATCTTTTTGAAAAGCACCTGCGCCCCTGGATCGGGCGTTTCTTCTCGGACCTCGAGCAGGCGGAAGGGGCGAACTTCTATCGCCGCGTCGGCCGGCTCGGACGTGCGTTCGTCGACATTGAAACGGAGGCCTTTGCGTTGCCGTCCTAGAGCCCCGATTTCGGGCAAGCGGCGAAGGCAAACGGATAAGGGAGGAAGAGGCAATGAAACACGAAGATAAAGCGGCGCTCGGACGTCGCGAATTTCTTCGCACCATCGGCGCCGGCGCGGGTCTCGCGGCAACGGCTGCCGTTCCGCTCGCGGCTCCGGCCGCTGCGGCTGAATCCGACGCCGACAAGAAGAAGACGCGCTATCGGGAAACCGATCACGTCAAGGCGTTTTATCGCACCAACGGCTATCCGGCGAAAAAGTAAGGGGAGGCGCCCGTGCTGATCAAAAGAACGGAACGCGAAGCACGCCGCGGCAATCTTGCCGCCGCTTTCGCCGGACAATCGAATGGCGGTCTCGACCGCCGTACATTCCTTCGCCGCTCGGGTCTCGCCGCCGGCGGTCTTGCCGCGCTCGGCAGCCTCTCGCTCGGCACGGTGAAGAAGGCTGAAGCCGGTCCGCCGGCAGCACCCGGCGCCAAGATCGAAGTGCGCAAGAACATCTGCACGCACTGCTCGGTCGGCTGCACCGTCACTGCCGAAGTCTCGAACGGCGTCTGGATCGGCCAGGAGCCGAGCTGGGACAGCCCGATCAACCGCGGCTCGCACTGCGCCAAGGGCGCGGCGGTGCGCGAACTCGTCCATGGCGACCGCCGCCTCAAATATCCGATCAAGATGGAGAACGGGCAGTGGAAGCGCATCTCGTGGGATCAGGCGATCAGCGAGATCGGCGACAAGATGCTCGCGATCCGCGAGAAGTCGGGACCTGACTCGGTTTACTTCCTCGGCTCGGCCAAGAGTTCGAACGAGGGCGGCTTCTTTAACCGCAAGTTCGCGGCCTATTGGGGCACGAACAACGTCGACCATCAGGCGCGTATCTGCCACTCCACCACGGTCGCCGGCGTAGCCAATACCTGGGGCTACGGCGCGATGACCAACAGCTACAACGACATCCGCAATTCCAAGACCGTCGTGATCATGGGCGGCAATCCGGCCGAAGCCCATCCGGTGTCGTTGCAACATCTGCTCGAAGGCAAGGAGCTGGAGAAGCAGAACTTCATCGTCATCGAGCCGCGCCTTACGCGCACGGCCGCGCACGCGAACGAGTTCGTCCGCATCCGCTCCGGCACCGACATTCCGGTGATCTGGGGCATGCTGCACCACATCTTCAAGAACGGCTGGGAAGACAAGGAATTCATCCGCCAGCGCGTTTACGGCATGGACGACGTCCGCAAGGAAGTCGAAAAGTGGACGCCGGAAGAAGTGGAGCGCGTCACCGGCGTGCCGGGCGAGCAGCTCAGGCGCGTCGCGGAGAAGTTCGCGAAGGAGCGTCCGTCGACGCTGGTGTGGTGCATGGGCGCGACCCAGCACACCGTCGGCACGGCGAACGTGCGCGCGTTCTGCACCCTCCTGCTCGCGACCGGCAACGTCGGTCAGGGCATGGGTAACGGCGCCAACATCTTCCGCGGCCACTGCAACGTGCAGGGCGCGACGGACATCGGCCTCGATATCGTGACGCTGCCGCTCTACTACGGCCTTGCCGAAGGTGCGTGGCGTCACTGGTCGCGGGTCTGGGAAACCGACTTCGAATGGTTCCGGGGCCGCTTCTCCGACCCGAAGATGATGAACGCGCCGGGCATCCCGTCGACCCGCTGGTTCGACGCGACGCTCCTGCCGGGCGATCAGGTCGCACAGAAGAACCCGCTCAAGGCGATGATCGTCTTCGGTCACGGCGGCAACACTGTCACCCGTATGCCGAGGGCGGCGGAAGGCATTGCAGCCCTCGACCTCCTCGTGGTCGCGGATCCGCATCCGACCACCTGGTCCGTGCTGGGCGACCGCAAGAACGACACCTATCTCTTGCCGGCCGCGACGCAGTTCGAATGCGCGGGCTCCCGCGTCGCCTCGAACCGCTCGTTCCAGTGGCACGAGCAGATCGTCAAGCCGATCTTCGAGGCCAAGGACGACCTCGAGATCATGTATCTGCTCGCGAAGAAGCTCGGCTTCGCCGACCAGATGTTCAAGAACATCAAGGTCACGAACAATCTGCCGTCCGCGGAAGATGTGCTGCGCGAGATCAACCGCGGCGGCTTCTCGACCGGCTATTGCGGCCAGTCGCCCGAGCGTCTCAAGGCGCACATGCGCAACCAGGACAAGTTCGACCTGGTCACGCTGCGTGCGCCGAAGGACACCCCGGAAGTAGGCGGCGATTACTACGGCCTGCCGTGGCCGTGTTGGGGCACACCCGATCTCAAGCATCCCGGCACGCATCGTCTCTACAACGTGACCGATCATGTGATGGACGGCGGCGGCACCTTCCGCGCCCGCTTCGGCGTGGAGCGCGAGGAGAAATTGCCGGACGGCACGACCCGCAAGGTGTCGCTGCTCGCCGACGGCTCCTACTCGAAGGGCTCCGAACTCACCGACGGCTATCCGGAGTTCAACTACGGCGTCCTAAAAAAGCTCGGCTGGGACAAGGACCTCACCGACGCGGAGCGGGCCACGATCGAGAAGATCGGCGGCGCCAATCCGGACGCGGTTTCCTGGGCAACCGACCTCTCGGGCGGCATCCAGCGCGTCTGCTTGCAGGTGCATGGCGTCATGCACTACGGCAACGCGAAGGCGCGCGCGAATGCCTTCGGTCTGCCGGATGCCGTTCCGGTTCACCGCGAGCCGATCTACACGCCGCGTCCTGACCTCGTCGCGAAATATCCGACGCTGCCCGACGTGAAGGCGCAGTTCCGTGTCCCCAACCTCGGCTTCTCGATCCAGAAGGCCGCGGTGGACAACGGAATCGCCAAGCGCTTCCCGCTGGTCTGCACCTCCGGCCGTCTCGTCGAATACGAAGGCGGCGGCGAAGAAACCCGTTCCAACAAGTGGCTCGCCGAGTTGCAGCAGGACAGCTTCATCGAGATCAATCCGGCCGACGCTTCCGAACGCGGCATCACCGACGGTCAGTGGGTGATGGTCAGCGGTCCGGAAATGCCGGACGGCAGGGCCTGCCGCGTGAAGGCGCTCGTCACCGAGCGCGTCGGCAAGGGCACCACCTGGATGCCCTTCCACTTCGCCGGCTGGTTCATGAACGTCGATCAGCGCTCGAAATATCCGCAGGGCACCGACCCGATCGTGCTCGGCGAAAGCGTCAACACCATCAACGGGTACGGCTACGACCCCGTGACCGGCATGCAAGAACCCAAGGCTATGCTCTGCCAGGTCAGAGCGGCGTAAGGAGGAGGCGTCATCATGGCTCGCATGAAATTCCTTTGTGACGCCGACCGTTGCATCGAGTGCAACGCTTGCGTCACAGCCTGCAAGAACGAACACGAAGTGCCGTGGGGCATCAATCGCCGGCGCGTCGTCACGATCAACGACGGCAAGCCGGGCGAGCGCTCGGTCTCCATGGCCTGTATGCACTGCACCGACGCGCCCTGCGCGGCGGTCTGCCCGGTGGACTGCTTCTACACCACCGCCGACGGCGTGGTCCTGCACTCCAAGGATCTCTGCATCGGTTGTGGCTACTGCTTCTACGCCTGCCCGTTCGGCGCGCCGCAGTATCCGCGCGTCGGTAACTTCGGCTCGCGCGGCAAGATGGACAAGTGCACCTTCTGCGCCGGCGGACCCGAAGCCGACGGCACGCCGGCCGAGTACGCGCAGTACGGCTCGAACCGCCTCGCCGAAGGCAAGCTGCCGCTCTGCGCCGAGATGTGCTCCACGAAGTCGCTGCTTGCCGGTGACGGCGACATCATCGCCAACATCTACAAGGAGCGCGTCGCGAAGCGCGGCTACGGCTCGGGCGCCTGGGGCTGGAAGACCGCCTACCGCGAGACGATCGCGACCTGATGTGAAGAGACGAGCGGCGGAGAACCCGCCGCTCGTTGGTCAAGGAAAAGCCGTTAGAAAATACGGGGAGAATGACATGGCGGAAATTCTCGCGCGCGTCCGCTACTTTGCCGGAGCATTGCTGCTCCTGATCGCCTTGGCTGTCGCCGCGCCCGTGAGCGCGCAGCAGCCGAGCCCGACCAATCCGGCCGGGCACGCGGTCAAGGAAGAGCAGTTGATGCAGCAGTTGCAGCGGCTCGACGGCCGCATCACGATCCCCGACCAGCGCGCGGCCACGCTGATCCAGCCGGCCGGACAGAACTGGCGCAATTTCCATCAGCAGACGCTGCACTGGATCGGCGGCATCGCGATCCTCGGCATGTTCGTATTGCTCGTAGTCTTCTACGCCGTGCGCGGCACCATCAAGATGTCGAAGCCGCGGTCGGGCCGCACGATCACGCGCTTCAACGGCGTCGAGCGCTTCACGCACTGGCTGGCGGCGAGCACGTTCATCGTTCTCGCCCTCTCGGGCCTCAACATCACCTTCGGCAAGACGCTGCTCCTGCCGCTCATGGGCCCCGAAGCCTTCGCCACGCTGTCGCAGTGGGGCAAGTACGTGCATAATTATCTCAGCTTCCCCTTCGCGATCTCGCTCGTCCTGATCTTCCTCATCTGGATCAAGGACAACATCCCCGGCCGCGTGGATATCGAATGGCTGCGCCGCGGCGGCGGCATCATCGGCAACGATCACCCGCCCGCACCGCGCTTCAATGCCGGCCAGAAGATGATCTACTGGTCGGTCGTCATTGCGGGCACCGCGATCGCAATCAGCGGCTACCTGATGATGTTCCCCTTCTACGGGACGACCATCGCGGGCATGCAGCTTGCGACCCTCGTCCACGCGGTGGTGGGCGTCCTGCTGATCGCCGTGATGCTGGCCCATATCTATATCGGCACCCTCGGCATGGAGGGCGCGTTCGAGGCCATGGGCACGGGCGAAGTCGACCTGCACTGGGCCGAGGAGCACCACAGCCTCTGGGTCGAGGAAGAAATCGAGCGCGCGGGCCTCGTGCACCGTGCCACACCGGCCGAATAGCGGCCGCTTTAAGCCTCTCTGCAAACGCCCGGCTTTACCGCCGGGCGTTTTGCTATAAGGGCACATGCGCATTATCGGCCTCGCCGGCTGGAGCGGCTCCGGCAAGACAACGTTACTCGCCCGCGTCATCCCGATTCTGGTCGCGCGCGGCATCCGCGTGTCGACCGTCAAGCACGCCCACCACGGCTTCGACGTGGACGTGCCGGGCAAGGACTCCCATACCCATCGCATGGCCGGCGCGACCGAAGTATTCGTATGCTCGGCGCGCCGCTGGGCGCAGATCCACGAGCTGCGCGACGAGGAAGAGCCGTCGCTCGGCGACATTCTCGCGCGCCTGACGCCGGTCGATCTCGTGGTAGTCGAGGGCTACAAGCGCCACCCGCATCCCAAGCTCGAAATTCATCGCGCCGAAGTCGGCAAGCCGCTGTTGCATCCGGACGATGACTGGATCGTCGCGGTCGCCTCCGACGGCCCGTTGCCGGATGCCCGCGTGCCCGTGCTCGATCTCGACGACGCCGAGAAGATCGCGGACGTCCTGATGATTGAATCGGTGCCCGTCGAGCGCCTCGGGACGGAAGCCGAGAGGGTCTGATGGCGCAGCTCTCCGACGACTGCTTCGCCTTCGGCGGCAATCTCCTGCCGGTCGAGGAAGCGGCGAAGCGCATGGCGGAGCATGTGCCGCCTGTGGCTGAAGTGGAGCGCGTCTCGCTGGCCGACGCGCTCGGCCGCGTCGTCGCAAGCGATGTGATTGCCACGGTGGCTTTGCCACCTTTCGACAACTCTGCGGTCGACGGTTACGCCGTGCGCCATGCCGACCTGCAAGGCGGCGATACAACGCTCAAGGTCGCGGGCCGCCTGCAAGCCGGCGGACGGATATTGAAAGCGATCGACGCAGGAGAGGCGATCCGCATTTTCACCGGCGCGCCGATGCCCGAAGGCACCGACACCGTCTTCATGCAGGAAGACGTGAACGCCGACGGCGGCGCCGTCACCGTTCCGCCCGGACTGAAGCGCGGCGCGAACCGCCGCCTCACTGGCGAGGATTTGCAGGAAGGCGCGGTGGCGTTGCCGGCCGGCCGGCGTTTGAGCGCGCAGGATATCGCGCTCGCCGCCGCCGTCGGCCTCACGCAGATCGAGGTCCGCCGCCGTCCCCGCGTCGCGGTCTTTTCCACGGGTGACGAAATTATCGAGCCGGGTCAGCCGCTTGGCGCGGCCTCACTGTATGACGCCAACCGTTTCCTGCTGCTGGCGCTGCTGCGCGAGGCGGGCGCCGAAGCGCACGATCTCGGCATCCTGCGCGACGACGCGGCGAAGCTCGCGAGCGCGATCGAAAAAGCCGCGGCTGGTCACGATCTCATTCTCACCTCGGGCGGCGTTTCGACGGGCGAAGCCGATCATGTGAAGTCTGCTGTCGAGCAGGTCGGCAAGCTCGTGCTGTGGCGGCTTGCGATCAAGCCGGGCCGGCCCGTTGCCATGGGTGTGGTGCGCGGTGCGGCCTTTGCGGGCCTGCCCGGCAATCCCGTCGCCGCGTTCATCACCTTCGTGCATGTGGTGCGGCCGCTCCTGATGCGGCTCGCCGGCGCCGACGTCGCGCCGCCCATGGCGATTCCGGTACGCGCCGCCTTCAGCTACAAAAAGAAAAAAGGCCGCCGCGAATATGTCCGTGTCGGCCTGCGCCGTGCGCCGGACGGAATCGTCGAAGCCGTCAAGTATCCGCAAGAAGGAGCGGGCATCATAACGTCACTGACCGAGACGAACGGCCTCGCCGAACTCCTGGAAGACCAGGTCGAGGTCACGCCCGGCTCGCATGTCGGCTTTCTTTCTTACGCGTCGCTTGTCGCCTGAGGCGGCACGAGTCAGAGGCGCACACCCGACTTTGACGAGAACGCCACGTCGGCCTGCCGCTGGAAACCGTCGAGCGTATAGACCGCGCCGACCGCGACAATGATCGCCACCGCGCAAGCAATCAAAAACACTTTCATTGTAGTTCTCCCACCCTGACTCGTAAGCCGATTATGCGGTGAATGCCTTGATAGGCAAGGCCTATAGGTCGGGATGCTGCGCCGCGATAAGCTCGGCATTCGCGAGGTCTTCCGGTCGGTTCACGTTGAAGAACGGATCGACAGGCTTGTCCGGCCATTCGGCGAGCGCCACGCCGTGACGGCTGGTCCAAACCTCGATCTTGTGCAGGCCTTCCCCGGTCAGTGCGTGGCGGAGATCGGCGCGCAGCGAGACAGGCCATAGGCCCGCCACCGGGTGCCGCCAGTCGCCGGACTTGGCGCAGGCGAGCGTCTTTCCTTCGGCCACGCGCGCCTGATGCAGCCGCGGCACGAGATCGCGCGGAACGAACGGGCAATCGCCGGGCACGCTCGCCATCCACTCAATGCCGGATGCATTCGCTGCGAGCCAGTCGAGACCGGCGAGAATGCCCGCGAGCGGCCCCGCGAAGTCGGGGATGTCGTCTGCAATAACCGGCAACCCGAAGCGTGCAAAACGCGCCGGATCGCCGTTCGCATTCAGCAAGAGGCCCATACATTGCGGCCCAAACCGTCCGACGACGCGGTCGAGGATCGTCTCACGGCCGATCTGGAGAAGGGCTTTGTCGCCGCCACCCATCCGGCGGGCAAGACCGCCCGCAAGAACCAGTCCGAAGGTCGGCGGATAATCAGTCTTCATGCACCGCGGCTTTGCGCCGGTGCTTGGCGCTTTCCTCTTCGACGTAGCGTAGGTCCTTGTCGTACACGATGCGGTCTTCGCCCGAGAGCGCGACGAAGCGCTTGCCGCGTGCTCGCCCGATCAGCGTAAGCCCCGCCTTCTTCGCAAGCTCCACGCCCCAGGCCGTGAAACCCGAACGCGACACGAGAATGGGAATTCCCATACGCACCGTCTTGATGACCATCTCCGAGGTGAGGCGACCCGTCGTGTAGAAAATCTTGTCGCCTGCCGGCACCTTGTTCTTGAACATCCAGCCCGCGATCTTGTCGACGGCGTTATGCCGGCCGACGTCTTCCATATAGACGAGCGGCCGGTCGCCCTGGCACAGCACGCAGCCATGGATCGCGCCTGCCTCGAGATAAAGCGACGGCGTGGTGTTGATCTTGTGCGTGAGCGCATAGAGCCACGATGTGCGCAGCTCGGCTTTCGGCAGGTCGGCGTTCTCGATCGCTTCCATCAGATCGCCGAACACGGTGCCCTGCGCGCAGCCCGAGGTCTGCACCTTCTTCTTCAGTTTCTTCTCGTAGTTGGTCGCGCGCTCGGTACGCACGACGACGACTTCGAGGTCGTCGTCATACTCGACCTCAGTGACCACGTCGTCAGGCCGTAACATATTCTGATTTAACAGGAATCCGACGGCGAGATATTCGGGATAGTCGCCGATGGTCATGGCGGTGACGATTTCCTGACGGTTCAGGAAAATCGTCAGCGGTCGCTCGACGACCACCGAGGTGTCGACCGCCTTGCCCGTTTCATCGAAGCCGGAAACTTTGACCGACAGCTTCGGATCGGCCGGGTCGGGCCGCAGCAGATAGTCGTCTTCGGCGTCGGGTACGATCTTCGGCTTGCTCATCCGCTCCTCACTCGGCGGCGATGCGCCGCTCGGCGGACAGGGTGCGCACGGAATCGATCACATGACCGAGCCGCGCGCCGTCGGGATCGGCGAGCGCCGCGAGGCGCGCCTGCAACACCGCGTCCGCGAATTGCGACGACGGTAGCTCGCCCGCGAGAAACGGCTCGACCACTTCGTTGACGATCCGGTTCCAGTTGTGATGTCCGCGCTTGTAGGTTTCGCCGTAGCCCTTCACGAGCCGCGCCGTCTCGACGAATTCGCGCGCAGCCTGCGTGTCGGCGGCCAACGTGCGCGCGACGAGCCCGAGCCAATGTTCGATCCACGCCTGCTCTTCGGCGTAGCGCAGCGTGCGTGGACGCCAGCCGCGCAGCGATGAAAGAAATTTCAACCGGATGAATCCGCCAAATCGCGTCGTGCGCACTTTCATCGGGAAGGATTTTTCCATCCAGCCCATGCGGGCCACGAACCGCAGCACGGCGCGGCCAAAAGCCGGCGGCAGCATGGAGAAGATTTCTTCCGGCCCCGGCTTCATGAATTCGGTGACGACGATAAGGTCCGGCTCGCGCACCTTCGATTCGCCGCGCAGCCGTTCGACGCGGCCCGCCTTGAGCTTCAGTTGCGCGACGCGGATCGTATCTTCGAAGCTCATGCGCACGGCCAGGTGCCGCGCGAGTTCACGGATCAGTGGCCCGTCGGCGCCGGGCTTCGGGACGAAGCGCTCGAGCCGGTCGAGATAGAGCGCGGCATAGGCCGGTCCTTGATAATCGGTCAGGCGCCGCACGCCCTCGAGCGCGATGCCGGCGGCGACCACGGGCAGCATCTTGCGCGCCCGCGCCTCGTTCTCGGTTTCATGGGCCGAGCGTGGCGAAGGGGCGGGCGCTTCAGATTTCAGTTCGGGTTTCGAGTCGCCGGCCGTAGCGAGCGCGAGGCCCGTTTCAAATCCGCGCAGATTGGCCTCGACCGCCTTGCCTTCGCCCTCGATCGCCGCGCGGAACGCCTCGACCGAAATCGGCAGCGCGCCGCTGCCTGCGATCGCGCCGAGCAGCACGGCGTTCGGCTGGCAACGCGCCGCCGCGGCAGCCGCGGTGA
>Ga0307505_10000434_pt1 | contig 46995 bp, 41 predicted proteins | sample 23_S_MG_FD_202183 | JGI IMG/M metagenome (GOLD analysis project Ga0307505, IMG submission 202183) | Soil microbial communities from Populus trichocarpa stands in riparian zone in the Pacific Northwest, United States - 23_S | ecosystem: Environmental > Terrestrial > Soil > Riparian zone > Trees...
CCAAATCCTCAACAAAAGTCGCGACTTTGCTTCCGGTTTCGCGCCTTGCCCTGACGCCTGAATCCTCGTTTTCGCTCTCGCGCCTGTTTTTCAACGGGCTGTTAGTCGTCCAGAGCCGACAGGGGCAGAAGCTTCTCGCGGCGCTTTCGATGAGTTGCGATGGCCAGCATCGCCTTCGGATTGGCAAGCAGTTCCATCGTCTCGACGATGGCCTCCATCCGCGACCGCGACACCAGCACGGCAACCGTCCGGTCGCGACGTCGGATGTGGACCGGCTCACCCCCTTCGACTCTTTTGATCAACCCAGGGAGCTGACTCTGCGCCTCTGCGACAGAATACGTATCTGACATGAGATTTCTACATAGATTAGATCTCGCGAGCCTTCAACCAACGAATGTTCGGAGGTTGCAACACCACTACCCGATCGTTCCGGCGAACGTCGGAACCCACATGGCGGCCGGACGGATCGCGCAGTCCGGGTGCCTAAGCCTCGGTCTCCAGATGGCGCCACGCCGGTGGCAGTGACCAATCGCGAACGGGCTCCGCCGGCGGCGCGTGGAACGCGCCGGACGGTCGCCATTTCATCGCGCGCAGGTCTTCGAGGACGTGGGCCATGTTGAGCTGGTCGAACTCGTAGCAGAAGAGGCCGTCACCGGCGTAGTAGAGAACCGAGATTCCGGGCTGCGTGTTCTTCCGCCCGTCCGCGGCGGGACCGATGCGCTGTTCCCACATCGTCACCACGCGGTGCCCGTCGACCGTCGTCCAAAGCTCCGGAAAGCTCCAGTCCTCCAGTCCCTGCATGCTGGCGCGCATGAACTCGCGGATGTTGTCGCGCCCCTCGACGCGGCCCCACGCGGGATCGATGAAGACGGCGTCCTCGGTGAAGAAGTCAGCCAACTCCTCCCACGAACGCCGTTGCGCGACGATCCGCCCGCGCACCTCGATGTAGCGCCGGTACGCTGCCAACGCTTCCGTCTCGATCTCTCGCGTCATGTACCCTCCCGTCCGCGAATGTCCCCCGACGGGACACAACGCGCGTGGACTCAGTGCCTGGGCCGTTCCATCTGCCAGATCAGGTGCGCCTTCACCGTCGGCCACTCGGGAGCGATGATCGAGTAGACGCAGGTATCTCGGAGGGTTCCGTTCGGCATGATCCGGTTCTGACGGAGGATGCCGTCGAGCTTCGCTCCGAGACGCTCGATCGCGCGGCGGCTCTGCGTGTTGAGGTAGTGGGTGCGAAACTCGACACCGTTGCATTCGAGATCTTCGAACGCATGGCGGAGCATCAGAAACTTGCACTCGGTGTTGATGCCGGTGCGCTGAACGGACTTGGCATACCAGGTCGAGCCGATCTCAACGCGGCGATTGATCGCATCCACGTCCATGTAGGTCGTCATGCCGAGCGCGCGACCCGACCCCTTGTCGATGATCGCGAACGGCAGCATCGAACCTGCGGCCTGCAGAGCCAGCCTCCGTTCGATCTCGCTGGCGACGTTCTCGGGCGCGGGTACGGTCGTGTACCAGAGCCGGTGCAGCTCACCGTCGCCCGCTGCCACCACCAGATCCTGTTCGTGATCACGGGAAAGGGGTATCACGGTGACGATCTTGCCTTCGAGCGTGACGGGCGCGGGCCAGACCATGGGCGGCCTCCTCGAGAAATTCGTGCTCGGCACTGAAACGGAAACCGCCGCGGCCCGCAAGGCGGCGATCGAAGAGCGGGAGGGGGGCAGCGGCCCTGACCGGCTTCGGAACTCGATGGACGGAACAGCGTCGTGGTCTAGAGAAGTACCTCTCCCTCGCCCCGCATCAAATGCGGGGCGAGGGAGGGCACACCGTGTTCACTCTCACTCGCCGCAGCCGTTCAGGGCGCGGTTCACGGCGGTGATCAGCTCGTTGATGGTGATGCGTCCGTCGCTGTTGCGGTCGCCGACGGGACACACCGTGAGGGCCTGCTGGCCGAGTGCGATGTTGACCAGGCGGATCAGCTCGGAGATCGACACGTTGCCCGATCCGTCGCAGTCGCCGGGACAGCCGGAAGCGATCACCGTCTCGGTCGGCGTCGGCGTGGCCGTCGCCGGTGTCTCACCGACGGCCAGCGTGCGGCTCGGCGTCGGCGTCGAACTCGGCGTCGGCGTCGGCGTTACAATGCGCTCGCTGCAAACCCCACCGCCGGGGCAATCGTCGCCGTCGACACAGGCGAAGCCCGAAGCACTGCCGCCGTTACAGACGAGGCCCGTCGAGACGCACTGCGAACCGGGGCAGTGCTCCGCGCGAAGACACGGCTGGCCTTTTTGCGCGCCCGCCGCGCAGAGCCGCTGGGTGCCGGCGCAGGCAGCACCGCCGGCGCAGTTCAGCTCGACGTCGCAGCAAGTGCCTGCCGCGGCGCCGCCGGCGCAGGTTCCCATGCCGGCGCTCTGGGTGCACGCCGTCGCCAGCGAGCAAGTGCCGCCGATGCACTCGCAGCTCTGGCCATTGTCGCCGCCACCATCGCAGATGGCCCGCGACGCGACGCAGAAGCCGCCCGGGCACTCGTCGTCGGAGGCGCAGATGTCGCCGTCGTTGCCGCCGCCGTTGCAGCGCGACTGGCCGGCGCTGATGTCGAGTCGGGTGATGGCGCCGCTGCGCACGACGACCGCGGTGAGCAAGCGGTCTTCCAAGAAGATGCCGGCCGAGCCACCGTCGACGAGGCCCGCTCCGCCATCGTCGCCGATGCCGTCGGTGGCCTGGAGGATGGGAATGGCGAGGCCGAAGCGCTCGGGGATCGAATCCGATCCGAGGGAGAAGGTGTCGAGCACCACGTTGCCGTCGCGCGCCGACAAGAGTCCGTGTTCCACCGGCTGGCCGTTCAGCACGACCCGGCCGTAGACGACGGCGTCCGGGCGGCTGAGATCCGCCCGTGATTCCAGGGTCCCTGCCGCCACGACGGCGGCGCACAAGGCGAGGGCCCATCCCACCCGCCTGCCGATTGCCTGCCTCCCAATCGTCATCACCGCACCTCGCTCCGCGTTCGCTCGCCGATTTCGCTCTTGCATCCGGATACCCATCTCAGTTCCCCGACAGCGCATAGGTCTGGAAGAAGAGAAGGACGTCGGATATGCCGCTGCCGTCGCGTTTGACGCCGTCCGGATCGATGACGGTTCCCGACGGAGCCGGTCGCCCGTAGATGAAGGTATCGAGTCCCTCCTCGGCGTCGGCGAGCAGCGTGCCGCCGGTGACGATCAGCAGCCAGCGCGTGTTCCACACCGAGCGACCGATGGCGCGGCTGTCGGTGGTGACCTGGTTGGTACTGAATGAACCGCTGTCGTGGAAGGCGCGGAAGCTCGAGAACTGGCGAACCCCGCCGAGCGGCTCGCTGAGCGAATCGAGCTGCGGGCTCCAGGCCGGGTCGTCGAGCGCCGTCTGGCCGATCGGAAACGGCACTGGGATGCGTTGGTCGAGAACCGTCCAGTTGCGAGTGCGCAGATCGCCCGCGGTCGGCGTGCGCAGCACGTCGTCGCCGGCCGGGATCAGGTAGACGCGCGGTGTGTTGGAGAGGCCCTGGGCGTTGTAGTTGCCGAACCACACCCCCATGGTGCGAACCTTGGTGGCAAAGTTCGTCGGGTCGTAGGCGCTGTCGCCGCCGGCCAGCGGCCAGCCGAAGAAGTTCAACCCGAAGGTCACGTTGGTCGGAATCGGGATGACGATGCCGGCCAACGGCCCGTCCGCCTCCGCGCGCGGAGGCCGAGCGAAGCGTCGGAACTCCTCCAACTGCCAGAGGTCCTCGACGCGGTGTCTCGCCAGCGCCGAGCGCCAGGTGTCGTTCGAATCGTCGAGGATGCGGAACAGCTCCCGCCGCAGCGAGAAGCGATTGGTCTCGTTCTGCGGGTTGTTGAAGCCGAGCTGGCCCTTCAACACCGAGAAGTTGGCGTTCATCTGCGCCAGAACGTTGCCCAGTCCGGGCGAACCGGCGACCGGTTCGCCGTCGACGAACTGTCCGAGGCTGCGCTGGCGGACGATGTCGGTCAGGAAGCGGCGCCCGGCGCGTGCGTCGGTGCCGCTCAGGTTCGTCTCGTAGTCGTACGCCGCGGCCGACAGGTAGACATAGCGGGCCGCGAGGTCGAGCTGGGCGCGGTACTTCTGTAGCGCGTCGTTGCGGAAGATACGGAAAGCCATGTCGCTGTATCGGCTGTCGGCGACGTTGGTCGCCGTCCGCTTACGGAAGGCCTCGAGCTCGTCGATCAGGCGCACGCCGCGCGCGAGCACGGCGCGCAGGCGCGCCTCCGACTGCCGCACCTTCTCGGCCAAACCGAGCGCTTCGATGCGGCGCACCGGCTCCTCGCGGGTCTTCTGGCCGAGCTCGCCGAGCAGGTTGAAGATCTGGAAGTCGTCCTCGAGACCCTGGACGGCGAGGCCGTCGACCTGCGCCTCGATATCGGTCGCCTGTGCGAAGGCGAGCTGCGACAGCTCGGCGGCGTCGGCGCCGATTCCCAATGGCAAGGTCGCGCCGACGCTCACCCCCTCCAGCGCCGAGCGGACACCCGAGAAAGCGTCGGTGGCGAGGCCGACGACCTTCGGCAGCGCGTCCTTTCCAACTTCGGCGAACGACTTGATCGTTTCGCTGGTGCGCTTGAGCCCCAGCTCGATGCCTTTAGCGGCGAAGATGAGGGCATTGAACGTCAGCTTGGTGTTGGTGACGCGGTTGAGGATCACCAGCCGATCCTCGGCGAGCTGGTTCTGTCCCTGGATGGTCGAAATCACGCATTCGATGTCGAGGATGAGCTTGCTGTAGGCTTCGACCGCCTGCTCGAAGCTCGCCCGTGCCTGCAGCAGCTCGGACTGCGCCAGCTGCAGCTCGCCCGGCGACTCCCGAATCGACCACGCCGGGTTCTTGACCTTGCCGAAGCCGCGGTTGGAGAGCCGGACGTCGACGCTGGTGTCGATGGTGAGAAGCTTGCCGTTCTCGTCGTATTTGAGCTTGCCGCTGTTGTCGTAGCGGCACGTGCCTTCGTTCGAGGAGCAGTCGTCCCAGTCGGGCGACCGCACCGCGAGCGTGTACTCCGAGACATCAGCCAGAGCCTCCGGGAACAATCCAGTGATCTCCGACGGCTCGGCAAGATCCCAGTTCCAGACGTCCGGTCCCTGGTAGCCGGCTTTGTAGGTTCGACCGGGACCGATGTCCTCCGGATAAGGAGAGCCGAAGATCTCGATGAGGCGGTTGTTGTAGTCGCGTTCCTCGGCGGCGATGTTGCGCGCGAACTCGACCGCTGTGTCCTGGGTGCGGCGCAACAGTTCGGTCAGGCCGTTGGCGTGGTTGAAGACGCGCACGGCGTTGGCCATTGCCGCGCCGGCGCGGTCGGCGATCTGCTCGTAGTGGGAGAGTCCCTGTTCCGACGAGCTGACCTGCAGGAAGGTCGGGTCGATGTCGAACGGCACCGCGTTCTTGGCGACGCCGAGCGGGTTGACGCCGCCGTCGACGAGATCGAGTTGCGCCTGCACCTGGCTCGATTGAGCGGCGATCTCGCGCAGCTCCGGCACCGTCGTGCGGTCGATCTTCTGGATGCCCGGAGGCGCATCGCTCTGCGGCGGCAGGATGGCGTTGGCCACCACCCAGTCGAAGAGCGCGCCCTGGCCGGCCCGCTGCGCCCAATCGGAAACGCCGAAAGCGCGATCGCCAACGGTGTCCTTGTAGCCTTGCCATTGCCCAGCGGGGTCGTCGACCCAGCGCTGGCGATAGGTGAGATCGACGATCTGGGCGCCGGTGCGGGCGCGCGCCGCCGCCGAGGTTGCGAAACGCCGCTCGTCGGTGAAGTCGACCAGGACTTCGCTGCCCGCCACCAGTACGGAGTCGGAGCGCGGCAGCCAGACGTAGTTGGGGTGCCGCAGCAGCATGTAGTAGCCCTTGAGGGCCGTCAGGTAGTGACCCCACGCGTCGCCGTGGCCTTGCGGGAAGAGGATGCGGGCATCGAACTCGTCGATGTCGGCGTCTTCATCCTGGTTGGAGATATTGTAGTTCTGCTGGTAGGCGACCTGGCCGTCACCGTTGGTGAAGTTCCAGATGAGGCGGTTGTACACCGGCGACGCGCCGGCGGAGTCGTCGCGACCGCGCAGCAGGGCGAGCTCCTCGGTGAGGAGTGAGTCGGTCTGGTTTTGGAAGGCGAAGATCGACGGCGCCGCGGTGCCGAACTCGCCCGAGGTGTCGAAACCGATGGTCGGGTCGAGGGCGTCACCGAAGGCCTCGTTGCCGAGCGCCATGTACAAATCGGAGATGCGAGCCGCTACGTCGAGCAGCTTGCTGTTGACGGCGCCGACGCTGATGCCCTCGTTGATCGACAGGTCTTCGCCGCGGCGCAGCACGCTCTGGTAGATCTCGATGAGGCCGACGCCGTTGATCGCGTCGGCGTCGGGATTGAACGCCACCGGCCCCTCGAAGCGCTCGCCGGCCGAGACCAGCAGATTGGCGAGAGTTTCGACCTCGTTGTTGCGGAAGTCGGCAGTGCGTTGGTCGAACGGATTCAAACCCTCGGTGACGCGCGTGAGCCAGCCCGGCACGAGCTGGGCGCGCGGGTCGGTCGGCGAGGTGGGGCCGAGCGGAGCGCCCGCCCATTGACTCGGCACCGTGTCGTTGCCGCAGATCGGATAGCCCTTGTAGCGGGCGATGAAGCACGTGTCGGCTAGGCTCGTGACTCCCGGTCCACTCAAAGTGACGTCGACGATGCCGGGCCCGCTGCCGTTTGGCGCCGGAATCCACGGCGCGCCCACCGGTTCCGGATACTGCGGAACCGGGATGCTCTGGCAGTCCTGTTCCTTGAGCGCGTAATACCACTCGAACTCGAGCGCACCCGGGTCGCCTGCGAAGTCGCCGCTGTGACGAACCGTGACCTGCTCGTCGAAGACGTTGCTCGAAGGGATGACCTGGATCTGGCCCTGGTACGGCGCGCAATCGATCTTGATCACCTCGAGACTGATCGGCAGCGGCGCGAGAGTCGGATCGTTGTTGAAGGCGAGCGTCACGTAGCCGGTGTCCGCGGCTAATCCGGCCGTCAACGCCTTGTCGCCGAGGAGCTTCTCGCGCACCACCTGGCTGCCCTGCATGGTCAGTCCGACGAGCAGCGCCTCGTCCGGCTCGTCGTCGCCGTCGGCGTCGACGCCGTTCGGATTGCGGCTGAGGTGGTACAGCGCGTCGACCGCGTCGTCCCACTGGGTGTTGGTGCTCAGGTTCTTGAGCTCGGCGCGCTCGCGGTCGGTCATGACGTTGAGCATGAGCAGCGGCTCGCCGAGGCCGGTCTCGTCGAACACGCCCGTGTAGGACAGCACGCCGGCGTTGTTGTCGTGGGTGATGCGGGCACTGACGCCCGGCGACAGCTTGACGTCGCCGTTCTGGCCGCCGGTGACGCGCGACCGCGGTCCGATTTGGGTCGAGACGATGTCGGTGGGCAGCGCCGCGAGCGGTACCGAGCGCGAGCTGAGAGGGTCGATGAGGCGCACCAGCTCGGCTTCTTCATTCGGCGGTGTCGCCGACTGGCTGGTGGTTTCGAAAACCACCTCGACGGCGGCCTGGCTGGAGATCGAGGGCAGACCGGTGCCGCCCTTCGGCTCGAGCAGGGTCTCGCCGATGCGCAGGATCGGAACGTCTTCCGGCCAAGCGAGACTATAGGTGATGGTTTCCTGTTCCCCGTCCGACACCAGCCACGGCTCGCAGGCTCCGACATCCAGTTCGGGGCCGCCGTCGAGATCAAAGTCGGTGAAGAATCCGGTTTGGATCGGGTAGTGCTGGCGAACGGTGACGGTGCCGGGCGATCGAGCCCACCAGCCTTTCCAGGTTCCGTCGTCGCCGATGGCGAGGTGGTCCTTGAACAGGGCGAGATTGGCCGCTCCCGAGCAGAGCGAATCCTGCGCCCCGTCCTCGAGACACGACGGCAGGCAGTCCGCCGCCGCGGCGCAGGCGTCGCCGGCGAGCGACCCGCCGACGCACACGTTATCAATGCACTCCGATCCGCTGGCTGCGCAGTCGGTCGCCAGCGGCGCGCAGGACTCGCTGCACGGGGCGAACAAGGTCAAAGGATACGGCGCGTCGATTCGGCTGCCCGCTCTCTTCGAGAACGTCGCCTGATAGACGCTGTCGGACACCGACACTCCGTAGACCCGCATCCTCCACTGTTGGGTCGTCGGGTCGCGGTGCTTCAGCAATACGTACGGCTCGGAGAGGCCGAGAGTGGTGTTGAGGTCGGTGCGCAGGGCGAAGACGGCGTTGGAGCCGGTGCCGGCGTTGGAAGGCAACAGGAGGGCGTGCTCCTCGTTGGGATTGAACCCCGCCAGGTTCGGATCGGGCTGGTTGTAGATTCGAGCGCTCGGGAACTGCTGCGGGCTGAGAGGCGGCTGCACGATGCAGGCACCGCTGCCGCAGTCGTCGTCGGACTGGCAGGCGGCGCGTTCGTCCTCGCAGCGACCGTCCGAGCCCAGTCCGCTGATGACGACGATGCTGTCGGGATCCTCGGGCCACTGGCAATCGTACAGGATCGTGCGCTGCGGCCAGGCAACCCCCCGTTCGTCCTGCCGGTACCAGACGACCAGCATTTCGTCGTCATCCACGGCATCGCGCTGCAGGTTGACAGGAATGATCGAGCCGCTGCGCGACGGGTCGCGGGTGTACGCGGCGTCGGCGCCGACGCCATCGTAGAACGACTTGGCGTTCACCACCCAGCCGTTCTTGCCGTTCGGATCCTTGTGATCGTCGTTTACGAGAGCTGCGCCAATGGCGCAGCTCTCCTGTCCCGACACCACCGATTGGGGGTCCAGGGTGCGCACGACGACGATCGCGACGTTCGCATTCTCGGCGCTTTGGGTGGGACCATTGACCATCAACAGGACCGCTCGTCCCGCCGATGCCGTGAAGACCTTGTTCGCGTCGACCGCGGCATCGCTTTCGCCGCTGCGGTACAGAAGGCCCCCGAAGGTCCAGGTCGACGCCGCATTGAGCGGGCCGCAGACTTGACCGGCGCAGTCGGCGTTGTTGGTGCAGGCGGCGAACGGCCTGCTGCTGGCGGCCGGACAGCGGTTGCCGCGCAACTCGACGTCAACCGGTGCCGTGGCCATATGGACCTGCGGATCATCGGGCCAGCGGACGACGCCTTCGACGACGATGTTGCCGGCTTGGCCGCCGGACTTGGACCACGAGACTGTCGCCTTCAGCTCCGTCGGTCGCACCGCGAAGAGCTTCTTCTCGTGCGCGGACCAGTAGAAGAAGGTCTGCCCCTGGGTGGTGCCTTCGACCATGATCGCGGGCTGCTGGTTTTGCGCCCCTTCGGGCCGTGGAACTTCCTCGCCGACGACCCAGCGTTCGACCGGCTGCAGCCAGTCTCCTTCCTCACCCTCGTCGACCAGCTTGCCGGCGAACGACGTGCTCGACGGCGGGTTTACACCGGCGAGACAGAGGGAGGAGATCGGGCAGGGCCCGAGGACGCAAAGTGCTTCCTCGTTGAGGGGATTGCAGGACTGCAGCACGACGTCGGTGCCGACGCGGACCAGACACTCGTTCTCGCATCCGCCGTCGTAGTCGAAATTTCCGAATGCGGCCGGCGCGACGTACGTACCGACGACGACGACGTTCGGATCGGGGGTGGCGCTGTCGATGGCGATTCCGGTGGCGCGATCGGTTCCCGTCCCGCCAACCCGTGTCGCCCAGACCCATTCGCCCGTCGAATCATCGAGGGCCGCGACGAGGGCATCGTCGTCGGTTCCCGGCGCATCGGGATTCACCGGTCCGATCTGGAGTGTGTTCAATGGGTCGGCGGAAGGAGTGAAGAAGATCTCCCCCCGGTAGCCCGCGGTGGCGTAGAGCGTGTCCGCCGCGGGGCCGAAGGCGAGCCGGCCGGCGAAGGCGGTGCCGTCGGCCTTCGAAATCCAGACGCCGCTGAGCGGACCGGTGTCGTCGGGGCGCTCGTAGCGCGCGACGGCGACCCCGGGTCCGGCAAGACTGTTGCCCACGGTGAGCATCCGTCCGGCGTGCAGATAGCCGGATACCGCCAGGCCCGTATCGCCGTTGCCGGCGAAGGCATCGGCGACAAAGCCGAGATCGAACCCTCCGGCGGACTCGATCGACAGGTCGCTGCTCGCCAGAAAAACGAGGCGGCTGCTGTCGGTGTAATAGAAGGCGAGATCGACGCCGCTGAGGCTGAGGCGCGTGGCGCCGGAATCCGGAGTCGCGATGGAGTCGAAGACGTGAGGGTTGGCGAACGAGAGGCCCGCGCGGGTCGCCGACGTGGCGTTCAGGTCGACGTCGATGGTGAAGCTGCTGGTACCGACGCGGAAGAGCTTCCCGACGTCGCCCCTCGTGTTGTTGACCAGACGTCCGCTGTCCACGACCGCCAGGGAACCCGTGACGCGGCTGAGGCTCAGCCGACTGGTGACCGGCTCCGCGGCGCTGCCGTTCTGGTTGTTGACGGCAGTGGTGCTCTCGTAGACCAGCGAGTTCGCGGAGTTGTTCAGGAAGCGAAAGACCGAGTTTCCGGAAGGAGCCGTGCCGGTCATCGACATGCCGTTGGTATTGGTGTCGTTCTTGATTCCGAAATAGATGTTGTCGTGCGCTTCGAGGTTGATGTCGCTGCAGGTGACGGTCGCACCGCCGTTCAAGCTCGGCGTGCCCTCGACGCTGCAGCTGCCACCGCCCGGCAGGGTGTAGACGGGTCCGTGCGCGATCGATGCGCTGGTCGGGCGCTCCACTTCGGCGATCGTCCTCGCGATCGCCACGACTTGGCCGTTCTGTACGGACAGCGACCCGGCGAAGAAGTTGTCATTGGCGACCGCCTCGCCGCCGCTCTCGGTCGGCCAGGTTCGGGTCGCGCTCCACTGCCCGGCGCTGGACAGCTTGGCGAAGAATGCGTCGGTCCGCGAGGTGCGGCTGGCGGTCGAGAAGCCGCCGCCGTCGGTAGAGGACAGACTGCCGCGCAGGTGGCCGGCGACGAAGACGTCGCTGCCGCTCACCGCCACGTCGCTGGTGCGAACCTCTCCCGACGCGGTCGCGGACGCCGTGCGCACCCACTGCCACACGCCGGCCGAAGTCAGCTTGGCGACGTAGACGTTCTCCTCGGTTCCCGACACGGCAACGGTACCGATCGGGCCGAATACCGCATTGCAGGTCGCCACTGCCGGCGATGGAGTCAGGCAGAGCGAACCGGTGACGTAGACGTCGCCGGTTGCGTCGAGCGCCAGGCCGCTGGCGTCGTCGAAGCCGGCGCTGCCGGCGACGCGCGCCCACACCAGGTCGCCGTCGAAGTCGAGCTTGACGACGAGGATGTCCCGCTGGCCCGCGGCGACGAAGTTCATGCCGCCGATGTTGATCGTGCCGCTGAAGGTGCCGGCGAAATATGAGTTGCCCGCCGCGTCCAAGGCGACGGCCGTCGGGCTGGTGTCGAGCGGACCCGAGTTGAGGAGGTACGGCCAGCGCGCGCTGACCTGGCTCGCCGGGACGGTGAGAAGGACGAGGCCGGCGAACAGCGGTGCGAGAATCCAATGCCTGACTTGAGCCATCGAGCTCTCCCCCCCCTGCCGCGCACTCCGATCCGTGGTCATCATTGCCGTCTGTGTCCGATCCGTGTCGCTCATTGGTTCAGCTCCGGGATCACCGTGACGCGCTGGAGGCGGAACGTTCCCTGAATGCGAATCGGCGTGCGATGCAGCCCCGCGATCTCTTCGCGGTAGGTGCCGGCGAGAGTGTCGAAGCCGTAGTCGGGTGCGTTCGCTCCTGTCGGATCGGTCGCCGAAAAGGCGAGAGCGATGTCGCGGGTGATCTCGAACGCCTCCTCGGCGGCGACGCCCTGAGTCCCGATGTTGTCGTGGTCCGGATGGAACTTGTGGCGGTACGGATTGGTCGGGAAATTGGCAGGCAACGTGATGGTGGCGCTCAGCGTGTTCGTACCGCCGAAATCGCCAGTCATCGCGAGGTCGTTGCCCGGGTAGTCGAAGTGAGCGGTGCTGATGCGTTTGCCGACCGGAACTCCGTCGCGCAGCGACGCGCCCGAGAAGTTCGGAATCAGCGCATCGTTGGTCAGCAGGACGAAGCGGCCGGGCGTGCCTTCGATCAGGACTTCCGGATCCTCGGGGTCGGGAACGGTCGTGCCATTCTGCCACATCTGGATGACCTGCTTCAGCAGTCGGGCCTGGCCGCTGGCGTCAACGTGGATCAGGAGCCGCATCGAGAACTCAGAGCCGCCGCCCGCCTCGTCGCAGCGGAAGGCGCAAGCGGCCGGACCGTTGCACGGCCGATCGGCGTTGATGCCGCCGACGCATCGACTGCCCTGATTGCACGTCGACTCGGGGCATTCGGCCGGCGCGCTGCACGACTGCCCAACCCTGGGCCCGCCGACGCAGGCGCCGGGGCTGACGCAACTCGACCCTGGGCAGTCGGTGTCGCTTCCACATTCGAGGCCGATGTTGATGCCGCCTGCGCAAGATCGCGGCTGTCGCGTACAAGACGACCCGGGGCAATCGGACCCTTCGCTGGCGGCGGTGCACGGCATCCCCGCGTTGGCACCGCCGGCGCAGGTGAGAGAGCACGATCCCGGACAGTCCGTCGGGGCCGAGCACGCCATGCCCTCGTTCGAACCGCCGGTGCAGATGTTGCCGGTGCCGTTGGTCGGCACCGGATTCATCGAGCCGATCTGCGGCTGGCTGACGCGATCGATCGTCGCGCCGCCGAGCCACAGGCCGGTGAATGCAGAGCCCCCGCCGTTGCCGGAGAGCGCAGCTGCCGTGCCGCCGATGCCGGTGTTGGCCTCCAGCGGCAGCAGCCAGCGGCTGCCGATGCCATCCGTGATTGCCAGCACCGAGGCCATCGCCTGCGAGGTGAAGGCGCCGCGCCGGACGGCGATGCGCGCCGAGCGGATGTCGCCGGCGTTGGCCGGGATCTGCAGAGTGCCGGTGAGTTCCGGCCACTGGAACTCACCGAGATCGGGACCGGGCTCGGAGACGATCTTCAGGTACGACAGGGGCACCGAATCCGGCGAGCCGAGATCGCGGATGCCGATCGTCACCGCGCCCGCCGATCGATTGGTCAGAGAGAGCAACAGATCGGAGACCGTCGCGCCGTAGTTGAAGCCACTCGACGTCGGTACCTCGACCGCCAGTGGGGCGATGAAGTCCGACCCCGAAGCGCTGAACACCCAATAGGCCTCGCCGTAACGCATCTCCTCGGCGTTGGGCGCCGCGATACGCTGCCAGACGCCGCTGGCCAGTAGCCGGTACACCGGCTGGTTGCGGTGCGCTTCGGAAGGGGCGAAGTACGCGGCGAAGGTCGGCGGGTTGTCGGGGTCGATCGGAAAGCCGACCAGATTAAAGCGGTTCGCCTGCCAGGGAATGACCGGCAACAGCGGTCGGCCGGTGACCCGCAGCGTCGCCGGCTCACCCTCGATCTCGATGAGAAAACCGCGGCCGCCCTGGATGTTGACGAGTCTGTTGTCGGCGAGCTCGGGGCCGATCGATTCGTCGCGGTCGGGCGGGACGTAGGCGAGCCAGCCGCGTTGCTTCCGCAACGCGTCGGCCGGATCGGCGATGAACTCCACCGAGCCCGGCTCGACGCCGCGCGTCCACACGCTGCGCACGTCGAGCCCGGCGAACACGATTTCAGGATCGGTTACGAGCGGCTGAACGTGCAGATAGATCGCGTTCCAGCCCGGTACCAGGTCGAACGTCTGAGTCCACTGCGGCTGCGCCGCGGCCGGCGCCGCCAAGGCAAAGGCCGCGAGCACCAGCCATCGCGCCGTCTTGCGCGGCGCAACGCGGCGCGCCCTGCCGTGCCGCGCCGATCTCACTTCGTTCCAATCCTGCTCGCTCATCGCGTCCCGTCCCGTCCTAATTGCGCGGCGCTGAGCGGCGCGCAGATTCGTTCGTCTCTCAGCCTTGCGGCAGTGCCGGTGGCTGCCGCTCCGTGTCGACCACTTCAGCCTCCGGCAACTCGATCGTCGCCAGGCGCGTCTCGTCGACGCGAATCGAAAGGTCCTGCGCCGCGTCGCTGTAAAAACGCTGCGTCGCTTGGTCGATCTTGGCGGCCTGGATCTCGAGTCGTATCGCCTCCGCCACCTCGTCCAAGGGCTGCATCTCCGCCGGCCTCGTCTCCAGCACGCGCACCAGAACCAGCCCGGTTTCGGTCTCGATCGGCTCGCTCAGCGAGCCGGGCGCCAGGGCGAACATCGCGTCCATGACCGGAGCCGGGAGGCGGCTGTCCGGCTGTCCCTCGACCACCCAACCGACTTCGCCGCCGCGATAGCGGCTCGCCTGATCGTCCGAGTAGTGAACCGCGAGGGCGCCGAAGTGCTCGTCGCCAGGCTGGCGCAACGCCTCTTCGCGGGCCGCCGCGGCGCGCTCGTGGGCTCGCCGGCGGTGCTCCTCGGATGAATTGGGCGACCAGGCGAAATGGATCACCGCGGCCCGTACCGCGGCGGGGATCGTGAAGCGCTGCGCCTGCGCGCGGTACGTTTCCTCGATCTCGTCATCGCCGACAGTGACCTCGCGCAGGAGGGGCTCCAGGTGGCTCTGTCGGTATCGCCCCGCCAACAGGTGCTTTACATCCGAGCGAACGTCGTGCTCCGCGTCGTAGCCGGCACGCCGGGCGCGCGCGGCGAGAACCTCCAGGCGAACCAGTTCGTCGAGCAACGCCTCGCGCCCCGCCGCAGTGGCGAAGTTGGCGGCTCCGCCGCGGCGCGCCATCTCCGCTTCGAAGTCCGCGACCGTGATCGTCGAGCCGTCGACCGTGGCCAACAGGTCGACGCGGTCGTTAGATGCCGGTGCTACCGCCGTGGGTGGCGCGCTTCCTAAATTCGAGAAGTACCAGCCCGCCACGGCGCCGAGCGCGAATACCACAACCGCCGCTGGCCAGAGGGCGGGCTTGGGGCTGCCGCCCGCTTCGGTCACGCGAACGATTTCCTGCTTGGTCACTTCGAGAAAGACTTCCTGAACACGAGTGCGAGAATTCGCGTGGCGCGCGAAAAGACCATGCCCGCGTGCGACGTGTCAAGTTCGTAGAACTACGATCTCTGTGCCAATTGGGATAGCGCCAAGCCATCAGCGGGGCGCCGGATCCTACGGCGACGACGACGCGTTTCGGAACAAGAGGGCGAATCGGACGATGTTCCAGGTCCGCCGTCAGGAGGTTCCTTCTCGTTCACTCGGGACGCGATCGGCGATCGGTCGGATACGCTTGGCGATCGAGTCGAGGACGCCGTTGACGAACTTGCTCGAGTCCGCCGTTCCGAACTTGCGCGCGATCTCCACGGCTTCGTCGATGATGATCTCCACGGGCAGTTCCGGGGTGGCCATCATCTCGTAGACGGCGATGCGAATCGCGCTGAGATCGATGCGCGACAGCCGATCGAACTTCCAGTTCGCTGTCACCGCCTCGACCTCCGCATCGATCGACTCGCGCCGCTCCAGGACGCCGCGCACGAGGCCCCAGGAAAACTCGACGCCCGGCTCGGAGAGCTCGAAGCTTTCGGCGAAATCGGTCAGGGCGCGATCGACGCTGTCGCCGGTCGTCTCCAACTGATAGAGCGCCTGCAGCGCGGTCTCGCGCCCTTTTCGTCGTGCTCCCATCAGGATTGATCGTCGCCGCGGATCGCCTTGACGAGATTGGCCATCTCAATCGCCGTCTCCGACGCTTCGCGTCCCTTATCGCCATGCGTGCCGCCGGCGCGGGCCAGCCCCTGGTCGACCGTGTTCGGAGTCAGAATGCCGAGTGCGATCGGGACGTCGTGGCGAACCTGGATGCTACCGATCTCGTCGATCACGGAACTCGAAATGAACTCGAAGTGGGCGGTTTCCCCGCGAATCACCGCGCCGAGGCATACGATCGCGTCGAAGCGACCGGATCGCGCGAAACACTCCGCGGCGAGTGGGATCTCGAAGGCACCCGGCACGCGGGCGACCTCGATCGCATCGTCGTGTACACCGCACTGGGCGAGCGCGGCCAGCGCGCCCTTCAGCAAACGCTCGGTGACCACTTCGTTGAAGCGAGAGCAGACCACAGCAATGCTGAGCGCTTCACCGCGCAGATTTTTTTCATGCATCAACGGCATAGGGCGGCTCGGCGCGATCAGGGTTTCTCGTCTTCGAGCCGCGAGAAAATGTGGCCCAGCTTCTCTCGTTTGGTGCGGAGATAGCGGACGTTCTCGGGCTGCGCGGGGATCTCGATCGCGACGCGATCCGATACCTCGATTCCATAGGCGCGTAGGCTTTCGATCTTCTTCGGATTGTTGGTGATGAGGCGGATGTGCTGGGCACCGACGTCGCGCAGAATCTGCGCGCCGATGCCGTAATCGCGGCCGTCCTCCTTGAAACCCAATTCGAGGTTGGCCTCCACCGTATCGCGACCGCAGTCCTGCAGCGCGTACGCGCGCAGTTTGTTACCGAGGCCGATGCCGCGCCCCTCCTGGTGCAGATAGACGAGGACCCCGCGCCCCTCCTGTTCGATCATCTCCAGGGAGCGGGCGAGTTGTTCCCCGCAGTCGCAACGCTTGGATCCGAAGACGTCGCCGGTGAGGCACTGCGAGTGGATGCGCGCCAACACGACCTGATCCGGCGAGATGTCGCCCTTGACGAGAGCCACGTGTTCGAACGGATCGACGTCGTTGCGATAGACAACGGCGCGGAACTCACCACCGCCGGCCACCTGCATCGTGCGCTCGGCGATCTTGTGCACCAGCGACTCCGTTCGCAGGCGATGCGAGACGAGCTCCGGAATTTCCAGGATGGGCAGCGCAAACTCGTCCGCAAGCCGACGCAGCGTGCTCGCCGACGCGAGGTTTCCGTCGTCCTCGAGGATCGCGCATACCGCGGCGGCGGGCTCCATTTCCGCAAGGCGAGCCAGATCGATGGAGGCCTCCGTCAATCCGGCGCGCACGAGGACACCTCCGTTGCGTCCCGCCACGGGGATGATGTGGCCGGGCATGACGATGCTGTGCGGGCCGGCGTTCTCGGCCACAGCGGCGCGAATCGTCTTCGCCCGGTCCGCAGCGGAGATCCCGGTGGTAACACCTTCGCTCGCCTCGATCGAAGCCCCGTACGAGCGGCCGACGACCGACGGCGAATCCGGGACCATCAACGGGATGCCCAACTGCCGCATCCGCTCTTCGGTCATCGACAAGCAGATCAAGCCACGCCCGTGGGTGGCCATGAAGTTTACGGCCTCCGGATCGACGGACTGCGCGGCGATGCAGAGGTTCGCCTCGCCTTCCTCGCCCTCGGTGAGGATGACCAACCGGCCATCGCGGAACTGGTCGATCGCGCGCTGCACTCCGTCAGACGGCACGCGGACCTCCCACGTCGCCCTCGATGAGAAAATCGGCGCCGATACGGGTCACCCGCGCGCGTCGCAGATCGATGGCCGACCCCAGGCGTTCGACGCCCAGAGATCCGACCATGCCACGGCCATCGGCACCGATCAGGGTGGGTGCGATGAAGCAGGCGACGCGATCAACGACCCCTTCGCGCAGTGCCGACGCCGCGAGTTCCGCGCCGCCCTCCAATAGGACCGAGGAAACGCCACGCCCGGCCAGGCGGCGCAGCAGCGAGCGCAACCGGAGCGTTCCGTCGCGACGCGGGGTGAAGCTCTCGATCTGGACTCCGTTGCGCAGCATCTGGCGAACCTTCCCGCCGGCAGGTCTGGCGGTGGCGACGAGCGTACCGCTCGCGAGGTCGTTTGTCAGCACCCTGGCGTCGACCGGGATCCGCAGACGCCCGTCGACGATGACTCGCAACGGGTCGCGTCCCCGCCGCAGCCGGCAGGTCAGCTGCGGGTCGTCGGCGATCACCGTGCCGGCGCCGACCATGACGGCGTCCATCTCGTCGCGCCAGCGGTGCACCATGCGCCGGGCTCGCTCGCCGGTGATCCAACGCGAGTCGCCCGTACGCGTCGCGATGCGACCGTCGAGGCTGGACGCGAGCTTGAGTGTGACCAGGGGCAGCCCCGTGGTCACGCGTTTGGTGAAGGGGCGCAGCAGCTCGCCACACCGTTCCGCCTCGACCCCCTCGGCCACCAACACACCCCTGCGCCGAAGAAGGGCCATCCCGCCGCCGACGACCGCGGGGTTGGGATCCGCACAGCCAACCACGACGCGTTCGACTCCCGCGGCGAGAATCGCATCGGTACACGGCGGCGTGGAGCCGGTGTGGTTGCATGGCTCCAAGGTCACATACAACGTGGCGCCGCGGGCCCGCGCACCGGCATCGCGCAGCGCCTCGACTTCGGCGTGTGCCGATCCCGCTCGGCGGTGGAACCCCTCGCCAACCACGCGCCCCGCCTTGATCACCACCGCGCCGACAGGTGGGTTCGGCGAGGTGCGTCCGAGGCCCTTGCGCGCCAGGCGGAGGGCGACGCGCATCCAGGCCGCGTCGGCGTTCACGGCTCCGACGTCTCGGTCGCTTCGCCGCGTCCGCGCCGGGAACGCGAGCGCTTGCCGTCCTTTACCAGGTCCTGCAGTTCGCGCATGAACTCACCAACGTCCTGAAACGACCGATACACCGACGCGAATCGCACGTAGGCCACCTGATCGAGCTTGTGCAGTTCCGCCATCACCGCTTCGCCGACGACCGAGCTGGGAATCTCCTTCTCGGCGTTCTCCTGCACGATTCGCTCGACCCGGTCGGCGGCGTTCTCGATCGCGGCTGCTGACACCGGCCGTTTCTCACAGGCTTTCTTGAGTCCGGCGATGATCTTCATGCGGTCGAAGACTTCGCGGCGGTCGTCCTTCTTGACCAACAGCGGCAGCACTTCCTCGATGCGCTCGTAGGTGGTGAATCGCCGCTCGCACTTCTCGCACTCGCGCCGGCGGCGGATCACCTCGTTCTCCTTGGTCAGGCGCGAATCGATGACGCGGTTGTCGAGATCGTGACAGAACGGGCAGCGCATCAGGAACAGTCCCAGATTTCAGGTTTCAATTCGGTCTTGAAGTTTGAAGTTTGAAACTTGAACCTCATCGTTTCCCGTCGCCAACTTCGAACAGGACGAGCTGTCTCGATCTACCGTCGTCCGACACCCGGACCGGGTATCGTCCAGTGAAGCAAGCATCGCAAAAACCTTCGGACGACGACTTGGGAAGAAACCCGTACAGTCCTTCCTCACTGAGGAAGCCCAGCGAGTCCGCGCCGATGTACTCGCGGATCTGCTCCACCGTGTGGCTCGACGCGACCAACTCCTCACGCGTCGGTGTGTCCACGCCGTAGAAGCAGGGGCCGATGGTCGGCGGCGAGCTGATACGCAGGTGGACCTCGCGCGCGCCGCCCTGGCGCAGCATCGAGACGATCTTGCGACTCGTCGTGCCGCGCACCAGCGAATCGTCGACGACCACGACGCGCTTGCCCTCGAGCACCTGCCGCTGCGCGTTCAGCTTCACCTTGACGCCGAAGTGGCGGATCTCGTCTTGCGGTTCGATGAAAGTACGTCCGACGTAGTGGTTGCGGATCAGGCCGAAATCGAACTCCAGCTTCGACGCCTCCGCGTAGCCGAGAGCCGCCGGCACACCCGAGTCCGGCACCGGAATCACGACATCGGCCTCGGCCGGGCATTCCTGGGCGAGACGCCGTCCGAGAGCCTTGCGCACCTGGTACACGCTGCGTCCGAACACCGTGCTGTCGGGGCGAGAGAAGTACACGTACTCGAAGACACACCGGGTCGGCTTCGTTTCGACGAACGGATAATAACTGCGCACGCCGCTGCGGCTGGCGACGAGAACCTCTCCCGGCTCGATCTCGCGCACATACTCGGCACCGATCAGATCGAGAGCGCACGTCTCGGAGGCGACGACCACCGTGTTGCGGATCTTCCCCAGGACCAGCGGGCGGAATCCGTTGGGATCGCGCGCGGCGATCATGTGGTTTCGATCGAGGATCAGCAGCGAGTACGCTCCCTGCACCGCCGACAGAGCCTCCGTCGCGCGATCGACGAGACCGGTACCTTTGGACATCGCCATCAGATGGATGATGACTTCGGTGTCGACCGACGACTGAAAGATCGATCCGCGCGCCTCCAACTGTTCGCGCAGCTCCAGGGCGTTTACGATATTGCCGTTGTGCGCCACGGCGAGGCCGCCGCCGCCGCCGAACTCGACTACGAAGGGCTGGGTGTTCTTCAGCAGGGTACGCCCGGCGGTGGAATAGCGGTTGTGGGCGATCGCCGCGTCACCGACCAGCCGCTTCATGACGTCCTGGTCGAACACGTCCGCGACGAGACCGAGACCGCGGTGCGACATCAGCACCTCGCCATCGGATGAGACGATTCCAGCGCCCTCCTGGCCGCGGTGCTGCAACGCGTACAGGCTGAGGTAGGCCAGGTTTGCCGCCTCCGGGTGACCGAACACGCCGACTACGCCACACTCATCGTGGAATCGGTCGCTCTTGCGGTCTGGAGCGGTGCTCGTCATGGCGCGGCGGCGTCGATCAACGTCACGATGAATACTATGTCCGGTGGAAAAGGGCGAGGGATCAAGATCTCAAGCCTCCTCGCCCCGCATCAATTTGGCCAGCGCCCCGGACCACGTGTCGCGCAGTTCGGTGACGTCGACGTCGACGAGGCGACCGATTCGCAGGCGGCTGCCGCGCACCGTGCCGAGCACGGTCAGTGGAGTGCTCCGCTGCGCAGCGATCTCGCGCAGGCGCGACAGATGGCGCGACTTCACCGAAACCACGATACGCGACTGACTTTCGCCGAACAGCCAGGCGTCCGGGCGAATTGACGCCTCCAATTCGATCTCGGCGCCGAGCGGAGCGCCGGGCCCCGAGATACAGCACTCGGCGAGTCCCACCGCGAGACCGCCCTCGGAGAGGTCGTGTGCCGAGGTCACGATGCCCTCCCGGATCGCTTCGAGGCAGACCGCCTGGACCGCCTTCTCAACGCTGAGGTCCATCCACGGAGGAGTTCCGCGCACCAGCCCGTGGACTGTTGCGAGGTACTCGCTGCCGCCGAGCTCCTCGCGCGTCCGACCAAGCATGATGACGAGATCGCCCTCCGACTCGAACCACTGCACGCAGTGGTGCCGCACGTCCTCCATCAATCCGACCATCGCGATCGTCGGCGTCGGGGGAATCGGACGGCCGTCGGTCTCGTTGTAGAAGCTGACGTTGCCGCTGACGACCGGCAGAGAGAGCGCGTTGCAAGCATCGCGAATCCCTTTGATCGCCTCGCGGAACTGCCACATCACTTCCGGTTTCTCAGGGTTGCCGAAATTGAGACAATCCGTCACGCCGATCGGCTCCGCGCCGGCGCAGACGACATTGCGCGCCGCTTCGACCACCGCCGTCATCGCCCCCACATACGGGTCGAGCAGACAGTACCGGCTGTTGCAGTCGACGCTGAGCGCGATGGCCTTCTGGGTGCCCTTCACGCGGACCACGGCCGCGTCCGAGCCGGGGCGCACCACGGTGTTGCCGCCGACGTAATGGTCGTATTGCGAGTACACCCACTCGCGCGACGCGATGTTCGGCGCGGCGAGGAGGCTCAGCAGACAGCGGTTGTAGTCGCCGGGGGACGGAACATCCGCCAGAGACAGGCGCTGCAGCTCGGTCTGTTTGGTGGGAGGTGCCGAATGGCGCTCGTAGACCGGGGCGCCGTTGGCGAGAGGAGAGACCGGCAGATTGACCACCTCTTCGCCCCCGGCGAAGACTCGCAATCGGCGATCGTCGGTCACTTCACCGATCACCGCGGCGTCGAGATCCCATTTGCGAAATACTTCCCGCACCTGCTCTTCCGATCCGGCCCGGGCGACAATGAGCATCCGCTCCTGGGACTCGGACAGGAGGATTTCGTACGGCGTCATGCCCTCTTCGCGTTTCGGCACCTTGTCGAGATCAATGCAGATACCGACGTCGCCTCGATCAGCCATCTCCACCGAGGAGCTGGTGAGGCCCGCCGCGCCCATGTCCTGGATCGCCACGATCGCGTCGCGCTCCATGAGTTCGAGACAGGCTTCGATGAGGAGCTTCTCGGTGAAAGGGTCGCCGACCTGTACCGTGGGGCGCTTGTCCTCCGTCTCGTCGTCGAACTCCGACGATGCGAGGAGGCTTGCGCCGTGGATTCCGTCGCGACCCGTTTTCGAGCCCACGTAGAGGACAGGATTGCCCACACCCGACGCTTCGGCGCGGAAGATTCCGTCCTCGCGAACGATACCCAGGGTGAACGCGTTCACCAGGATGTTTTCGTTGTAACCGCGATCAAAATAGATCTCACCCCCCACCGTCGGCACCCCCACACAGTTGCCGTAACCGCCGACACCGGAGACGACTCCCGATACGAGATAGCGGGTGCGCGGATGGTCGAACGCGCCGAAGCGCAGCGAGTTGAGGTTGGCGATCGGCCGCGCACCCATGGTGAACACGTCGCGCAGAATCCCGCCGACTCCCGTCGCGGCACCGTGATACGGCTCGATGTACGAAGGATGGTTGTGGCTCTCGATTTTGAAGACGGCCGCCAATCCGTCGCCGATCGAGACCGCGCCGGCGTTTTCCCCGGGCCCCTGCAGCACGCGTGGGCCCTCTTTCGGGAGGTCGCGCAGTACGGCGCGAGAACTCTTGTAGCTGCAGTGTTCGGACCACATCACCGACACCACGCCGAGTTCGGCAAGGTTCGGAGCGCGACCAATCGCCGTGCAGAAATTCGCGAACTCTTCGGCGGTCAGGCCGTGTTCGAGCGCCGTCTTCTCATCAACCGGGGCGCCGTTCACGCGCGACCTCCGCGGAGCAGCCACTGCTCGACCGATCGGAAGACCTTCGCTCCGTCTTCGAGCCCCAGCAGCCGATCACACGCGTGTTCGGCGTGCGGCATCATGCCGAAGACATTCCCCGCCTCGTTGACGATACCGGCGATGTTGTGCAGCGATCCATTGGGATTCGCCGCCGCCGTGGGATCGCCCGATTCATCGACGTAGCGCACCAGAACCTGCCCATTCTCTTCGAGGCGTCCGAGGGTCGCCTCGTCCGCGGCGAAGCACCCCTCGCCGTGTTTGATCGGGAGACGCAAGACGTCGCCCGTTTTGCACGCGTTGGTGAACGGCGTGTTCGACCGTTCAACCCGGACGCCGACCTCGGCGCAGACGTAGCGGAGGCTCTGGTTGCGCACGAGCGCGCCCGGGAGGAGTCCCGATTCGCAAAGGATCTGGAATCCGTTGCACAGGCCCATGACCAGCCCGCCGTTCGACGCGAACTCGACGACGCTCTCCATCACCGGGGCAAAACGCGCCAGCGCTCCGGTGCGCAGGTAGTCGCCGTAGGAAAACCCCCCGGGCAAGACGATGAAGTCGACGCCCTGCAGGTCACGGTCCTTGTGCCAGAGCGCTACTCCTTCAAATCCAAGCAACTGGCGCACCGAGTACAAGGTATCCGCGTCGTCGAGCGATCCCGGAAACGTGATCACGCCGCACTTCATCGCCGTCCCCATCGGAGGCAGTGCGGTCTGGTCATCCGACGTCGCTCTCGCCGATCTCGAAGCGGTAGTCCTCGATGACGCCATTGGCGAGCAGTTGTCGACACATGTCGTCGATCCGTCCGGTCACTTCGGCCGGATCACCGTCGACCTCCATCGTGATGTACCGCCCGAGTCGCACGTCGTGGACTTCTTCGAATCCGAGGGCGTGCAACCCGCGCTCCGTCGCCTTGCCGGCGGGATCCAACACGCCCGCCTTTGGTGTCACGTAAACCTTCGCCTGCATTGGTCTCCCCACGCTGTTCGCAACGCCGGCAACCTCGAGTTGCCGAGCGCTCGGGTCAATCTTCTCGCGGTTCGCGGCGGTTCCGCCCGGTGTGACCGAAACCGCCTTCGCCTCGTTGGGTCGGACGCAGCGCGGCCTGCTCGCGGAGGTGCACGTGAGCGACCGGTGCGACGACCATTTGAGCGACCCGATCCCCGCGCTGCACGACGAAGTCGTCTTCTCCCAAGTTGATCAGGATCACCTGAATTTCCCCGCGGTAGTCAGCATCGATCGTTCCCGGCGAGTTGAGCACCGTCGCACCGTGACGCAGGGCGAGCCCACTCCGGGGGCGGACCTGCGCCTCGTACCCATCCGGTAGCTCTATAACGAGACCCGTTGGGATCAAAGCCCGGCGCCCCGGAGCGAGGACGACCGGTTCATCCACGTCCGCGCGCAGGTCGAGTCCCGACGCCCCATCGCTTTCGTACCTCGGAAGCGGCAATGCGTCATCGCGCTCGCGAGCGCGTCGGACCAAGACCTCCAAAGGGCCGAGCCGATCCGTCATCCCGCCGTCGCGGTCGCCGGCTCAATGCGCATGCAAGAGCCCAGCGCCCAGATCCCTTGTCCCAACCCGGCCCAACACCGCGAGCGCCATCGAGTCCGAGGCGGTGAGCCGCTCGGCGAAACTCAAAACCTCCTCGTTGGTCGTCGCATCGATTCGATTGGCGACTTCGTCGATCGAAAAATGTCGGCCGAAGTAGATCTCGTTCTTGGCGACACGGGTCATACGGCTGTCGCTGGTTTCGAGTCCCAGCAACATCCCTCCTTTGAGTTGGTTCTTGGCGCGGTCGAGTTCCGCCGGGGCAAGACCGTTGCGCGCCACGTCGCGCAGCTCGCGCGCGACGATCTCCAAGACCTCGTCGACCCACTCCACCGAGGTCCCGGCGTACACACCCAGGTACCCCGTGTCGCGGTAACACGAGAGAAAGGAAAATACCGAATATGCCCGGCCGCGCTTCTCGCGGATCTCCTGGAATAAGCGCGAGCTCATGCCACCTCCGAGCGCGGTGTTCAGAACGTGCGCAGCGTAGCGATCCTCTGAGATATGGGAGACGCCCGGCGCGCCCAAGCAGAGGTGCACCTGCTCGAGCGCTTTGTCGATCGTGACCAGCCCGTGCGACGTGACCGGCGGCCGGTCCTCCACGGCCGGGGAGAGCCCGCGGAGTCCGCCGAACTCGCGCTCGGCCCAATCGACGAGATCTCGGTGATGAAGATTGCCCGCGGCGGCCAAGACGATCCGGTCTGGCCGGTAGCGCGCGGCGAGGAAGGCTGTGAAATCGTCGCGCTGCAGCGCGGAGACGGTCTGCGCCGTCCCGCAAATCGGTGATCCGAGCGGATGATCGCGCCAATAGTGCGCGCTGAAGACGTCGTGAATGAACTCGTCGGGGGTGTCTTCCCCCTGCGAAATCTCCTGCAGCACCACCCCGCGCTCGCGCTCGATCTCCTCGGGGTCAAAAACCGAGCGCGTAAAGATATCCGCCAGCAGATCCGCGGCCATTCCGAGGTGCTCCGAGAGGACCCGAACGTAGTAACAGGTGCACTCCTTGCCGGTGAAGGCGTTGATGCCGCCGCCCACCGAATCGATCTCCTCGGCGATCTGCGACGCGGAACGCGTGGGAGTTCCCTTGAAGAGCAGGTGCTCGAGAAAGTGCGATATGCCCGCTTGATCGCGGAGCTCGTCACGCGAGCCGTTCTCGACCCAGATCCCCAGCGTGGCGGAGGGAACCCCCTCCATCCGCTCGGAGACGACGCGTATGCCGTTGGTCAGTTCCGAGCGTTCAACCATAGTTGCAGGGGCACATTTACGCCCTTCGCCAAGTTCGCGCCGCCTACGCGTCGACGACATGTCAACGGGCAATCGACGCCGTCCACCGGCCCTTGGAGAGCCGGCGATTTGACACAGTCCCGCGAGGCGCCCGACTCGAGCGACCTCGCGGAACTATTCCCTGGCGTTTTACCCCTTCTCGGCCAACTCGGCCAGCGCCTCTTTTCGGCTGAGTCGGATTTTCCCCGAGCGATCGACCTCCAGAACCTTGACCTGTACCTGGTCGCCTTCCTTGAGCTCGTCCGAAACATTCTGGACCCGGCCGGGGCCGATCTGTGAGATGTGAAGCAGGCCGTCGGTTCCCGGGAGGATCTCCACGAACGCGCCGAAGTCGACGATACGGCGCACGGTGCCGGTGTAGATCTTGCCGACCTTGGCCTCCATCGTGATGGCTTCGACGGCGTCCATGGCGCGCCTCATCGATTCGCCGTCGGCGGAGGCGATCAGCACCGTGCCGTCGTCCTGAACGTCGATCTTGGCGCCTGTATCCTCGACGATACTGCGGATGACCTTCCCGCCAGGGCCGATGAGATCGCGGATCTTGTCCGGATTGATCTTGATGGTCTCGATCCGTGGCGCGTGCAGGGAGATCGACTCGCGATGCTTGTCCATCGTCCGCGCCATCTCGCCGAGGATATGAAGTCGGCCGACCCGCGCCTGCTCGAGGGCCCGGGTCATGATGTCCCGGGAGATGCCTTGGATCTTGATATCCATCTGCACCGCGGTGACACCGGCTTCCGTGCCGGCGACCTTGAAGTCCATGTCGCCGAGGTGATCCTCGTCGCCGAGGATGTCGGACAAGATGGTGATCTCCTTGCCCTCTTCGATGAGGCCCATCGCGATTCCCGCCACGGGTGCCGTAATCGGCACGCCGGCGTCCATCATCGCCAAGCTCCCACCGCACACCGAGGCCATCGACGAAGAGCCGTTCGACTCCAGGATCTCGGATACGATGCGAATCGTGTAGGGGAAGTCTTCCACCGCGGGAAGGACGGCCGAGAGAGCGCGCTCGGCCAGAGCGCCGTGACCGACTTCGCGTCGACCGGGGCCTCGCAGGAACTTCACCTCGCCGACGCTGTACGGCGGAAAATTGTAATGCAGCATGAACTTGCGGTAGTGCTCGCCGACGAGCGCGTCGATGCGCTGCTCGTCCTGTCGGGTCCCGAGCGTCGCAACCACCAGCGCCTGGGTTTCCCCTCGGGTGAACACCGCCGAGCCGTGCGTGCGCGGCAACACCTGCGTCTCACAGGTGATCGTTCGGATGTCCTCCGGACCGCGCCCGTCGAGGCGCTTCTTTTCCTTGGAGATCATGCCCCGGACGACCCGCTTCTTGAGCGAGTCGAATGTCGAACGGACCTCGCTGTGGCGATCCGCGTACTCCTCGCCCAACTCCGCCGTGGTCTCGGCCTCGGCCTGGCGGATCGCGGCGTAGCGTTCCAATTTGTCGGTGACCTTGAGCGCCTTCTTCAGGTGTTTGGCGCCGACCTTGTCGACCGCTTTGATCAGGTCCTTGTCCTTCTCGGGTGCCACCACCACGCGCTTCGGCTTGCCCGCTTTGGCGCGCAGTTCGTCCTGCAAATCGAGCAGCGGCGCGATCGCGTCTTGCGCCGCGAACAGCGCCTCCAGCAGCGCATCCTCGGGCAATCCCTTGGCGCCGCCCTCGACCATCACCAACCCGTCGCGCGATCCGGCGACGATCAGGTTGAGCTCTCCGGTCGGTTCGGTCTGCAGCGGGTTGACGACGAGCTTCCCTTCGTGACGTCCCATCCGCACGCCGGCGATCGGGCCCTGAAACGGCAGATCCGAAATGTGCAACGCCGCCGAAGACGCCAGCATGGCGACCATGTCGGCGTCGTTTTCGCGATCGACAGAGAGGACCGTCGCGACGATCTGGGTTTCACACGAGAAGCCGTCGGGAAACAGAGGGCGAATCGGCCGGTCGATGAGGCGGGAAGTCAGCGTTTCCTTCTCGCCCAACCGCCCCTCGCGCTTGAAGAATCCCCCGGGGATCTTGCCCGCGGCGAAAGTCTTCTCCTGGTAGTCGACCGTCAGGGGAAAGAAGTCGATCCCTTCTCGAGCGGTGTGGGACGCCGTCGCCGTAGCCAGCACGACGGTCTCGCCGTATTGGCACAGCACGGCGCCGCCGGCTTGCTTGGCCAGTCGCCCGGTCTCGAGGGACAGACGTCTGCCGTGATAATCAATTTCGACCTTGTGTACCATTGGGTACCTCCTGGGCGCACTCGCCCACTGGTGATGGAGGAAGGTCGACCCCCTTACGGAGTCTCAACCGATCGGTGCCGCGCTTTTAACGGCGGAGTCCGAGACGGTCGATGATGCTCTTGTAACGGTCGTTGTTGGACCGCTTGAGGTAGTCCAGCAGACGTCGTCGCTGGCCCACGAGCCTGAGCAGCCCGCGTCGCGAATGGTGGTCCTTCGCGTGAAGCTTGAAGTGCTCCGTCAGGTAGTCGATTCTCTCGCTCAGCAACGCAATCTGCACCTCGGGCGACCCTGTGTCGGTCGGGTGGAGCCGGTACTGCTCGAGCAGCTCCTGTTTCTTTTGCGTTGCCTCCATCATGCCTCCGATTTTTTTATCTCTATCTGGCCGCAGCTAACACGCTGCTCCACGGTTGTAAAGCTGGTGGGGACATCGTCGACCGCGCGAATCGCCGCGCGGTCCCGAATCTGCCGGTAAAGGTCATCGTAATTTCCTTCGATCTGGGTTCCTCAGTTGAGGACGCGAGCAAATCGCCATTTGCCGCCCGACTGTTCTACCACTGCGATCGGATCGCCGGACTCCCCCACCAGGAGAGCGCGAGCGGACGACGGTGGATCCGGCGCGAGTTCATTCAGGACCCACGCTTGACCGCGACGTACCGCGGTCTGACACCGCTCCGGTAGTGTGACCGAGGGCAAGTCAGCCAGCGCCTCTCGGATCGACAAGAGGCCGGCCGGGCGCGACGCATCCCAGGCGTCGGCGTCGACGGCGCCCTGGTCGAGTCGGAAGGCGCCGAAGGTCAGGCGCCGTAGTTCCGCCAGGTGAGCGACCGTTCCGAGTTCCCGGCCGATGTCTTCGGCAAGGACGCGGACATATGTGCCTTTCGAGCAAGCGACGCGGAACCAGATGTTCGACTCATCGACCCGCCTCAGAGAGAGTTCGTGGATCGAAATGGCGCGCGCGTCTCGCTCCACCTCGACGCCCTCGCGCGCCAACTTGTAGAGGGGAACGCCGTCGCGCTTGATCGCGGAGTACATGGGCGGCGTCTGCATGGAATCGCCGCAAAGCTTCTCGGCGACCGCGCTCAGGCCCGCGTCCGCGAAATCCGGCACCGGCCGCTCTTCACGCACCTCGCCCGTGCGGTCCGCGGTATCGGTCGCAAACCCGAGACGGATCGTGCCCTCGTAGGTCTTGTCCGCGGCGTTCAGAAACTGGGCGATCTTGGTCGCCTCGCCGAGACACAACGGCAACAGACCGGTGGCGAAAGGATCGAGCGTTCCGAGGTGGCCGACCTTGCCGCCCACCTTGCGCTTGATGCGCCGCACCACCTCGGCCGAAGTAATGCCCTCGGGCTTGTCGACGAGGAGGACACCGTGGACCACCGCGACATCTGGACTCTTGACCGAATCGCGAGCCACTTAGGTGTCCTCGTCCTCGGACGGGCCGTCGTCGGGGGGACCGTCCTCGGGCGGACGGTTGGCGTCGATCAACTTCAGCATCCGCGCCGCGTACTCGATGTTGTCGTCGAGTTCGAACCGGATCTCCGGCACGACCCGCAGCCGCAGCCTCCTGGCAACCTGCGTTCGAATGAAACCGGAGGCCGAACGCAGCCCCGCGAGCGATTTCTGACGTTGGTCCTCATCACCGATACGGCTGAAGAAGACGGTCGCGTTGCGCAGGTCCGGTGAAACGGAAGCGCGTGTGATCGTGACCATTCCGACACGCGGATCCTTGATCTCGCGCTGCACCAATTCGGCGACGGTTTCCTGCAGCGCCTCCGCGACTCTGGCGACTCTCCGGCTCATGTCACAAGTGAAAGAACTCGATGACGTCTTCACCCACTTCAGCGAGGTGAAGATCCTCGACGCAACGCACGACCTGTCGCAGAGCGCCGTCGACGTGGCCGGTGTCCGTCCCGACCTGGGCGACGCCGAGGACCGCGCGCTGCCAGAGATCCTGCGCTTCGCACTCCGAGACGGAAACGTTGAACGTGTTGGATATACGCGCCTTGATCTTCTTGATGACCCCGCGTTTGCCCTTGAGGGAATGGTTCTCCGGCAGGTAGAGGGTCAGCTTCAGTACGCCTACGACCATGACGAACAATTTCAGATTTCAGACTTCAAGTTTCAGGGAACGTGATTCTAGGCCTTCGGCTCGTCGGATGCATGTCCCCTGAAATCTGAATTGCGAAAACTGAAAATTCGCGCCGGCGTCAGCCGGCACGATGCTCGGCGCCCGCCCCCCTGCCGGTGGCCGGAGATAGACGCCGCGCGACTTCCTCGATCTCGTAGACCTCGATCACGTCACCCGACTTCAAATCTTGGAAGTTTTCCAACCCGATACCGCACTCGTAGCCGGAAGCCACCTCGCGGGCGTCTTCCTTGAATCGCCGCAGACTGCCGACCTTTCCTTCGTGCACGACGAGGTGGTCGCGGACCAGGCGAGCCGGCGCGTTTCGCCGCACCTTCCCGTCCGTGACGAAGCATCCGGCGATCGATCCGATGCCGGGGATGTTGAAGACGTCGCGGACCTCCGCGCGTCCGAGCACCTTTTCGCGCAAGGTCGGGTCGAGCATCCCTTCCATCGCGTCGCGGACATCATTCAGGGCGTCGTAGATGACCGTGTACAAGCGCACATCGACGCCCTCCTGCTCGGCGACAGTGGTTGCCTTCGCCTCGGGTCGGACGTTGAACCCGATCACGACGGCGTTCGACGCCGCCGCCAACATGACGTCGCTCTCGGTAATCCCACCGACCGAGGCGTGGAGTGGGTTGAGGCGAACCTCCTCTGTCGAAAGCCCCGCCAGGGCGTCCGACAGGGCCTCGGCCGATCCCTGGACGTCCGCCTTGATGACGACCTGCAGTTCCTTCGTATCTCCCGCCTGAACCCGTCGATACAGATCTTCGAGCGACACCTTCGACGTCTTGCGCAGGGTCGCCTCGCGGTGCTTCTCCGAGCGATGTGAGGCCACCTGCTTCGCCGTCGCCTCGTCGGCCACAACCGTGAACGAACTACCCGCCTCCGGCACGGATTGGATGCCGAGGATTTCGACCGGCGTCGACGGACCGGCCTCCGCGACCTTGTGCCCCTTGTCGTCGATCATTGCGCGGATGCGACCAGAGGACGGGCCGCAGACGAATGGATCCCCAACCTTCAGAGTGCCCTCTTGGACGAGAACCGTGGCCACGGCGCCGCGCCCGCGATCGAGCTTCGCTTCGATGATCGTCCCGCGCGCCATCTTGTCGGGATTGGCCTTCAGGTCGAGAAGTTCGGCCTGGAGCAACAACATTTCGAGCAAGTGGGGCAACCCCTCGCGGGTAATCGCCGACACCGGCACGCACGTGGTGTCCCCGCCCCAGTCTTCCGGTACCAGACCGTGGTCGGCCAGGCTCTGTTTGATCCGCTCGAGATTCGAGCCCGGCTTGTCGATCTTGTTGATGGCGACAATGATGGAAACGGTTGCCGCTCGCGCGTGGTTGATCGCTTCGATCGTCTGCGGCATCACGCCGTCATCAGCGGCAACGACCAGCACGACGATGTCGGTGACTTTCGCGCCTCGCGCACGCATCGCCGTGAAGGCTTCGTGTCCCGGGGTATCGAGAAACGTGACCTGCCTGCCATCCACCTGGACGGTGTAGGCTCCGATGTGCTGGGTAATTCCCCCGGCCTCGCCGGCGGTGACGTTGGTCTCTCGAATCGCGTCGAGCAGGGAGGTCTTGCCGTGATCGACATGGCCCATGATCGTGATCACCGGCGGGCGCAACAACGATGCCTCGTCGTTGGTGGTATCGTGGGATTCCTCGATCACCGACTCGGCATCGAACGAGACGTTCTCGACGTTGTACTCGAACTCGGAGGCAATCAGCGTCGCGGTGTCGGTATCGAGCACCTGATTGACGTTCGCCATCATGCCCGATTCCATGAGCTTCTTGACTACTTCCGCGGCCTTGACTCCCATCGCCTTCGCCAGGTCGCCGACCGTGATGACCTCGGCAATGCGGACCACGCGCTTGCTTGCCTTCGGCGTCGTGATCTCCGTCTTCCTCTGCTCTTTTCCAGGCTGCGCGCGTTTCTTGCGCGGCACTCGACTCATCCGACGATCGCGATCGCCCAACTCGGCGAACTCGGGCTTCTGGATGACTCGGCGTTTCTTCCGCTTTGCACCGGGCTTGGCGGACTGCCCCGGTGGATTCATGTCCAGCGGTGGCTGTTGCTGCTGTCCCACCTCGTGCGGCAAACGTCGCCCACGGCTGGCGTCAGCCGCCGGAGTGGTCGTCCGCGACGGCGTAGGCGTGCGCCCACGTGTGGCAGCCAACCGCTCCGCTTCGACCTTGCGGAGATCGATCCTTCCGAGAACCCTCGGCCCAACGACCTTCGCGGAAATCATCGAGGTCATCTGCGGCGGAGCCTTCGAAGCCGCTACGGGCGGCGGTAACGGCTTCTCCACCGGCGCGCGAGGAGATGCTGATGTCTCTGCGGGCGGCATCGGCACGACCTCCGCACTGGAGGCACCCGACCAATCTACCGGCACATCGATTTCCGCCGGCGCGACCGCGGGGACCTCGACCGGGGCGACAACGTCGGCCACCGGTTCGATCACCGGCGGCGCCACCGGCATCACCTCCACATGGGGCGCCGGCGGCAAGGCCTCCGGAGCAGCGAACGCCTCCAAGACCTCGCTTTGCACACCGAGCGATTGCAACGGCTCCACAGCACCTTCGATCGCATCGGCCTGAGGGCGCGCGCGACGTCGGATGACGCCGGTGCCGACCCGACGTTCGACGAGTTCCTGCCCCGTCTCGCCCGTGACGACGCGCTCTCCGCCGACCGCGACTTTGGGCTGATCACCGTGCCCCAAAGTTCCCTCGATCCGCTCAACCTCGCCGTCGGTCAGGGCACTCTGCGAACGCTTTCCCTGAATTCCCAGCTTCTCGATCTGGGTCAACAAGTCCTTCGACTCCAATCCCCATGCCTTTGCCAACTCGTGAACTCGCCGTGCCATGGGTCATCCTCTCAGAGATCCACGCCGGCGCACAGCTCGGACAGCAACGCTACTCGAGCGTGCGGCTGAACCTGTGCGCGGAAGGAGCGAATCGTCCCCCCGCGCCGCGCAAATCTGGACCAACAATCTTCTATCTTGTGGAGGTAGCCTCCACGACCGTGCTCGCGATGATCGCGATCGAGCGACAACGAACCGTTCGGCCGCCGCACCACCCTAACCAAATGCCCCGCGCGCTCCCTCTGACCACACCCCATACAGGTGCGGACCGGCTCGCCGATCTTTGCCAGCGCACTCACGACGCACTCTCTTCGCGTTCCGTGTGGGCTGGATCAACTCCGACGAGTTCGACCGGTTCCGGCGCGGCCTCGGTCACGTCGAAGGGCGGCTCTACGGTATCGACCGCCTCCACCAGATCGGGTAGAGGGGCCGCGGCCAATGCGGCAGCCGCCGCATCGGCCTCCGCGGAGAGACGCTTGAGCTCCGCTGCCTGCGAGCGCGCCGCCTCGAGAATCGCTGGAATTCGATCGGTATCGATTCCCTCGACCTCCGCCAAAGCCACTTCGCCACCGTCGGCCACTTCTTGTGCCGATTTGAATCCGTGTTGAAAGAGAAATTCCGCGGTTACGTCGCCAATACCGGGAATCGAGCTGAGCGAGACCCGTGCCATGCGGGCCTCTTCCTCGGCCTCGGCTTCGCTGCAAACCTCGAGATTCCAGCCGGTCAGTCTCGATGCCAGACGGACATTCTGTCCCTTCTTGCCGATCGCCAGCGACAGCTGATCGTCTGGAACGACCACCTCCATCGAGTGCGCATCCTCGTCCATGACGATACGGGACACCCGTGCCGGAGCCATCGCACGCGCGACGTACTCCGCCGGATCCGCCGTCCAGTGAACGATGTCGATCTTCTCGCCCCGCAGCTCCTGCACCACGCTTTGCACGCGGGTGCCCTTCATGCCGACACAGGCACCGACGGGGTCGACATCGGAATCCCTTGAAACGACAGCGATTTTCGCCCTTCCGCCGGGCTCCCGAGCCGCGCCCTTGACCTCGACGATCCCTTCGTAGATCTCGGGGACCTCCTGCTCGAAAAGTTTCATCAAGAAGCCGGGGTGCGTTCGCGACAACACGATCTGCGGACCTTTTCCGGCCATGTCGACGTCGAGGATGTACGCGCGAATTCGGTCCCCGTGGCGGTACCTCTCGCGCGGAATCTGTTCTTTCTCAGGCAGGATGGCGTCGGTGCGCCCCAAATTCACAATGATGTTCTTCTTGTCGAACCGCTGTACGATCCCCGAATGAGTCAACTGACCCTTGTGGTCCTTGAACTCGTTGTAGATCAGGTCGCGCTCCGCGTCGCGCAACCTTTGGATCAGGTTCTGCTTCGCGGCCTGCGCGGCAATTCGACCATAACTTTGCGCCAGCTTCTCCAGGAGCTCGTCGCCGATCTGCGCTTCCGGATCGAGCGAGCGCCTGGCATCGCCCAGCGCGATTTCAGTTTCTTCGTTGGTGACCTCGGACACGACCGTCAGGATCTTGAAGAGTTCAACCTCGCCAATGTCGGGGTTGTACTGCGCCTCGATCCGCATGTCCCCGCCGATGACCTTCTTGGCAGCGGACAACATCGCAGTCTCGACCGCATGCACGACCACTGCGCGGTCGATTCCCTTCTCCTTGCTGACCTGTTCGATCACTCGGCTCAACTCGGGTTGCATGTGTCACCTCGGCCATTCCCAACGGTCTGGGCGGGACCTTTCGGCGGCTCAAGAGGCCGCCGTCCCCCCAAACTCGTGCTCATAATTCGCCTGAGCGATCTCTTCGAACCGGAAGAACCGCAACCCCTCGTCCACCTCCACTTCGATTCCGTCCTCGCCGACCGTGCACAGCGAGCCGAGGAACGAGCGCCGACCATTGCTCTGTTCGATCGTCCGCACGCGAACCTTCTTGCCTAAGAAGTCGCGAAAATGCTTGGGACGGCGCAATCGCCTGTTGATCCCCGGGGACGACACCTCCAAGGTATAACGGCCCGGAATCACGTCGTGGGCCTCGACGACGTCACCTAGGAGCCGGCTCATCGGGGTCAACTCGTCCAGAGTGACCCCTCCGCCTATGCGGTCGAGGTAGAATCGCAGCATCATGCCACGACCCTCGCGCTGGAAATCGATATCCACGATTTCCAGGCCCTCGTTCGCCACGAGCGGCTCGGCGAGCTCCCAAACTCTTCTCACAATTGCGCTTTCCATCAGGTCCCAAAATAAAAAGGCGGGCCGGCGGCCCACCTTTTAACGCGGCCAAAAATCACCCGGATCCCTACCATGGGCGCCCACATGGCCGCAAGTGGGCGGCGGTGCGCCACAGAAGCACCGCAGATAAAGTGACAGTGTTTTATTGCGGGATCAGTCGAGAGACATGTCCTCGCGATCGTGGATGGTGGTGAGCGCCAACACGCTGAACGTACGATTTCCGCGCGGGGTTTGTACCTGTACCTCGTCGCCCGGCTGTTTGTTCAGCAGCGCTCGCCCGAGGGGGGAACTCAGCGAAATCTTTCCCCGGCCTGCGTCAACCTCTTCGGGAAGCACGATTTCGTATCGGACTTCCCCACCGTCTTCCTCATCTGTCAGGGTGACCAAGCTGCCGTATCCGATCGCCCCTTCGGGGAAGGATCGGACGTTGATCATGGACAGTTCGCGGATCCTCTGCTCCGTGGCTCCGATCCGCGCGTTGACCACTCCCTGGCGCTCCTTGGCCGCTTCGTACTCCGCGTTCTCGCGCAAATCGCCGTGGGCCCGAGCCTCCTCGAGTTCCTTCGGCAGCTTGCTGTTCAGCTCGTGACGTAGTTCTTCCAGCTCTTTTTTGAGCCTATCGATGACGGGCAAACCCATTCCGAAACTCCTGATGCGACTCTGAGTAGTCCTCGCGACCGGCGGCGCGGGAACGGGTAGGTGGGCGATCCCTCCGCCGTTCAGCGCACCTGCCGGTCTATCGCCTGGTGCTTCTGGTCGCCACGGTACTTTGCCGCGGACCCATTCATCCAGGCATCCATACCGGTGATCATCGTCTCACCGTTGTGGATGTACCAATACATCAGGCCGATGCCAAGGACGAAGCCGATCATGAACCGCTTGAACACTGCCCCACTCCGAATGGATTTCGACTCCCGCCTCGCAAAGTCGCGCCAACAATGGCTGCTCGATGTTAGAGGCGCGCGGGACTCTCGTCAAAGCCTTCTTTCGGAAGGCGGTCAGCGCTTCACTCCTCTGGGCGCTGATCATACGTGCGCCACGCCCCAAGTTCGCGAAGTTTCTTCGTCTTCACCGCGTTCTGGGTCGGACCGCGACCAAGGGCGCCGAGAAGTTGGTTGGTCATTTCCGCGGCAATATGGTCGCGAATCGTCCCCTGACCCCGTTTGGGTTCGGCATCCAGGAATCGATCGATCTGCCCACGATCCACCTGCGATGCTTCGAACACCGCCAAGAGGCGTCGCATCCCCTGGTCGCGGTTGGCCTCCCACAGCGCCCACAGGCGACGACAATCCGCACAGCGGAATCGCAGCCCAGCTCGCTTCTTACAGAGGCGGCAGCGCATGATGGGAACGCTAGTACGGAGGCAGGCCTCCGTACAGTCCGTCACCTGGTGGAGCCGGTATGTCGGCGGAGCTATGGTTGGCGCCATGCGCTTAATGGAGTGGGCTCTCGATGCACTGTTCCCGCCGATCTGCATCGGCTGTGACCGAAGGTGTATTCAGCCAGGATTCTGTTTTCGATGCCGTAATGAAGTCACGCAACACAACGCGGCCGAGTGCCCACGCTGCGGCCGCGCGTTCGCATCCGGCGACGAGCACCAGTGTTCCGAATGTATCGCTCACCCACCTGCATTCGAACGGCTCTGGGCCTGTTCGACGTACTCGCGCAAACGACCTGATGCTCCCCTGGCTCGCGCCATCCATCGATTGAAGTACGACCGCGATGTCAGCTTCGCGAAACCGCTCGCAACCTTGCTGGTCGAACGGTTCCGCGGAGATTTCACGTACGACGCAATCGTACCTGTGCCCCTTCACGTCTCGAGATTACGGTGGAGGGGTTTCAACCAAGCCGTCGTCCTTGGTAGGCCGCTCGCGACCCACCGGGTGTGCCCGATGCAGGCTCTCGCGCTCGAACGTGTGCGCCCGACGCCGCCCCAGGTCGGGCTCGGTGGCGAGGATCGGCGGCGGAACATGGTAAACGCGTTCCGCGTGAGACCCGAATGGCGGCTCGCCGGAAAGCGCGTCCTGTTGGTCGACGACATCTACACCACAGGCGCGACGGTCAACGAGTGCGCCAAGGTGCTTCGTCGGGCCGGCGCGAGCGCGGTGGACGTCGCCGTTCTGGCGAGAGCGATGTGACATGCCCGATCGCCGACAGCACTGGGAGGCACGCTACGCGAATCCGTCGCGGGTCATGGGTGCCCCGTCCTCATTCCTCCGGTCCCTATTGCCGACACTGGCCCCCGGTCGGGCGCTAGACGTGGCGAGCGGTGACGGTCGCAACGCGCTAGCGCTGGCGAAAGGCGGTCATGCTGTCACGGCCATCGACATCTCTGGCGCCGGGCTCGCGCGCCTGCGCACTCACGCGCGCGACCAGGGGCTATCTATCGACGTCGTACAGGCGGATCTGGAGGAGTACCCGTTGCCGAGCCGGTACTTCCACGTCGCCGTCAAGGCCTTCTACTTGCAGCGCAGCCTCTTCACACGTGTGAAGGAGTGCCTCGCTCCCGGCGGACTCGCCGTCGTCGAGACATTCCTGGTCGACCAACGCGAAATCGGTCACCCGCGAAATCCAGCGTTCCTCTTGGAGCGCGGCGAATTGGTCCAGGCGTTTGCCGATTTCGAGATTCTAATCAGCGAGGAGGGCCTGTTCGACCTTGGTGATGAACGAGCATACCTGTCTCGTCTCGCCGCGCGGAGGCCTTTGGATTCAACGGGACGCGCGGGGCGCCGTTGAGTTTTGCCCGCCCCTATGTCAAGTGCGCCACGATGCGGTGCGATCCAATCGAGGCCCGAACCTTGCCCGAGTCATCGGCCGTCGTGGCCTCTACAACCCCCAGGTCAGCTATGATCACTGATCGACGACGCACAGCGCCGGTGCGATTGTTCGTCCTCGGGATGCTGACCCTGTCGTTGATCGCGGAGATCTGCGGGTGCGGGGGCGGGGGCGGTTCCGACGCTCTCCAGGGACCGCTGCTCGCATGGCCCCGGGCGCGCCGGAACGAGAACAATACCGCGACCGCCTTTGCCGGGGTGGGCGGCAACCTGGGTGTCGCACAGCTTCACTTCGCGTTCGATGATGAGACTCCCACAAACTCGGCCCCGATCGTCGGTCGCGATGACACCGTGTACCTCGCTACCAACGAGAGTCTGCTGTCGATCGACTCCGGAGGGACGGTACGATGGGAGGTTGCGGAGTGCGCGTCGACCGGCGATCCAATGACCTTCTTGTCGAATCCCACAATCGGCCCTAACGGCCGCGACCTCATCGTCGGCTCGTGGGATCCCTCGAGCAGTGCCGGCGGCCGGATTTTCTGGCTGCGAGAGAGCGCCGAAGTCGGTTCGCCTCCGGAGTGCAGGTTCGCGTTCCCAGCGGGTTCACGATCGGCGGCGCTCACCTCCGTCGACGCCACCGACCTCGAACTCATATCGATCACCACGGGTACGACAACGGGTCGTCTGGTTTCGATCGACCGATCCGGCCGTCGGCGTTGGAGTTTTCCTGAAGGGGAGCCGTTCGCCGGAGACCTGTCGAGCGTGCCGGCTCTCACCGTTGATGGCGTCGTATTTACGGCCCCCGACGGCCGCGTGCACAGCGTAGACCCGTCGGGCAGACCACGCTGGAGCGCGAGGGTCGGAGGACCTTACTCCCCCGACGACGTGATCCCGGCGCCGGTCTCGTTCGGCGGCATCTTCACCGTGAGCGACGAGGGCGATGTGGTCGCATTCTCTTCGAATGGGACGCGGCGCTGGACGTTCACTCCCGCCGCACCCATCGCAGGAACCTTGGTAGTCGCGCCATTGACGACCGAGGGAGGATTATCTCTCGACGAGAACGTCGTCTTCGCTCTCGATCGAGAAGGCACGGTGTACGGAATCGGCTCAAACAGCGGCGAGTTGATCCGCTTCTGTGAGACGGAGAACCGCGCTTGTCGCCCGAGTTCGTGTCCAGACGAAGCTCCGTGCGATAGCGCGATGCGCTGCTCGGACACCGATCGCGAGTGCGCGACGAACGTCGATTGCCCAGACGGAGAGTCGTGCGAAGAGCAGTTCCGATGCTCCAACGGGCAGGTGTGCACACCCGACCAATGCGTGTCGGACGACGCGGAGGATTCGGGCGCGGGAGAGTGTAAACGCGAAGCCGTGCACCGCGTCACCAACCAACCGGCCGAATTCAGAAACGCTCCGATTCTATCCACCGACGCGTTCATCATTGCCGCGACGAACGATGGTCGAGTTTGTGCTCGTCACCTTGACGGCTCTGTTCCAGGTGGAACATGCAACCCTTCCGGCGCGAGTTGCGATCTAGACAGTTGCACCGTTGGCGACCGCTGCTGCGGTCGCGAAGGGGATCCGGATCCCTGTGCCCCGGCGCTCGCCAAGGGACGTTGCGAGGCGGACCAATCTCGGACTTGTTCGATCGACACTTGCCCGGTCGGTGAGACCTGCGAATCCCCATGGGCGATCGACGGCAAGGACGGCTGCATTGCACTCGATCCCGCGGTTGGAACCACCGCCTTCTCGTCCCCGTCGATCGACAGCCGGGGCGCCATCCTGGTCACCACCGAGAAAGGTCTCGCGAAACTTCAATGAGCCGATTCAAAGCTTTAATCGCCTGTCTGCCCCTGTTGATCGTCGCGGCTTGCGGAGACGACGACGGGTTTACGTGCAGCCTCGACGATGCGACGGAACTGGCGAGTTCCGACTGGCCGATGTCGCGGCATGATCGAGCCAATACGGGAAACAGCAACATCTCTTTGGGAGTGAACGCGCCGGCTGCCAAGTGCATTTTTCCAGACCCACCCGATGCAGAGCCAGTCGTGGGAGCCGTGGCGGACTGCGAGGAAGGGGGCGATGTCATCGCTTCCACCGTGATCGTGCGCGACGACCCCGATGTCGTTGACGACCCCGAGCGCCTCATCTTTGCGACGCAGTCCGGGCGGGTGCACGTTCTGGAGTTCACTGGAGAGGAGGTCCGGCTCGAGGAGGAGATCGATCTCAGTTCGCCCGTGAACACGCCGCTGCTCGGCGCCGACGGATCGATCTTCGTGACAGAGACGGCCGGCGCCACTCGGCGTTTCTCCGAGACCGGGGTACAGGAGTTCTCGGCGTCGCTCGGCGCCGACGTCGTCATCGCCCCCAACATCGGGCTGGACGGGGTGATCTACACCGGCACCGCGGTAGGAATCTTCAGCGCGGTGTGCCCCAACGGCGCGGCGCGGTTCGCGTCACCCCTCGGCCCTATCTCCGTACTACCCGCTGTAATCCCTGATCCCAACGATGACGAGCGGAGCATCGTCCTCGCCGGGGCGGACAACGGTCGCGTCCAAGCCTTCGGTGACCTGCGCGGCGATATCCTTTGGGCGTTCTTTACGGCTGGGCGGTTGATGGGATCCGCTGTCGTGGTCGACGAGCTGGGCGGCCAATTTATTGTGCCCGACAGCGACGGCCGGGTTTACGCCGCTTCGCTGCTGACCGGCCGTCCCCAGCGAAGCGACGGCACCGAAATACTCCCGTATCGCGCCGCGCGATGCATCCCATCCGGCAGTCTTTGCACGACCGATGCCGATTGCGGCACAGCGGAGTCTTGCATCGGCGAGGCGATCAGCGCCGCGGGCGCACTCGGGGCCGAACACTTCTACGTTACGACGCGCGGCGCCATGAGTGAGACCGGCGCGCCATTGACACCCGGAGCACTTCACGCGTTTTCGCTCGATTTTCACGGGGGCGGCCCCGAGTGGACGTTTCCTTTGCCGGCGGGTGGCCAGAGCCAATCCGCCCCGTTGGTCGCGATCCAGGGCACGCGCGAGGTCGTCGTCTTTGGCGCCGACCTCGGGTGCGGCGACGCGACGTGCGACAGCGGAGCCGTCATCGCGGTGGCCGATGGAGAACTGCTCTGGTCGATCCCGTTGCCCGATCCCGTCGGGACGGCCTCCCCCTCGGTTCGGAGATCTGATCAGGGCGGGGTGATTTATATCGGTACGGCGGCGGGAAAACTCTACCAGATTCAGTAAGCTCCCGGGGCGCGACAGTGTGATTAGCCACGGTCTCGGCTAATCGGCGCGCCCGCCCTTCGTCAGCCCCTTGAGATCGAGGATCTCCGCTACCCGCGCAGCATCCAGAAGTCCGGAGTCGAGAATCGCCTGTCGGATCGGAATGTTCTGCTCCACCGACCGCTTGAACACCTTGGCGGCCGCATCGTAGCCCACCACCGGGGCAAGAGCGGTCACGAGCGAGGACGTGCGTTCGGCGTAGTCTCGACAGCGGTCCACGTTGGCCGTGATTCCTTGAATACACTTCTCGGCCAAAACGCGACAAGCGTTGCCCATGAGTTCCACGCTCTCGAGAAGGTTGTGAGCGATGATCGGCATCATGACGTTGAGGTCCAGGTTGCCGTTCATGCCCGCGATCGAGATCGCGGTATCGTTGCCGATGATCTGTGCCGCAACCATGTTGATGGCCTCGGGAATCACCGGGTTGACCTTACCCGGCATGATGCTCGAGCCGGGTTGCGTCGCCGGGACGACGATCTCCTGAAGCCCCGTGGAAGGCCCTGACGTCAACAATCGCAAGTCGTTGGCTAATTTCATGAGCCCGACCGCAACCACTTTTAGCGCGCCGGACAATTCGACAGCAGCGTCGCGGTTCTGCATGGCCTCAAAAGGGTTCTCGGCTTTGCGGAACACCTGTCCAGTGAGAGAGCGAAGTTCTCCTACGACGCGCTGCGCGTACTCGGGATGAGCGTTAAGCCCAGTTCCCAACGCCGTTCCGCCGACCGCCAACTCCGAGATGTGCGACCGAGTGTTCTCGACCCTGACGATCCCGTGGCGAATGACGCTCGCGTAACCCGAAAACTCCTGCCCGAGCGTGACAGGGACGGCATCCTGGAGGTGTGTGCGCCCGGCCTTCACGATGTCCTCGAACTCAACGGACTTCGCTTCCAACGAAGCGGCCAACTCTCGCATCGCCGGCAGAACGTGCTCTTCGACACCGACCAAAGCCGCAACGTGGATCGCCGTCGGGAACATGTCGTTCGTGCTCTGGCCCAGGTTGACGTGGTCGTTCGGATGAACCGCGGACTTATCCCCACGCTGTTTCCCGAGGTGCTCACAGGCTCGATTGGCGATGACCTCGTTCGCGTTCATGTTCGTCGATGTCCCCGAACCGGTCTGAAAGATGTCGACGACAAACTGATCATCCAGGTCACCGGCCGCGACCTCCAGAGCGGCGGCCTCGATCGCCTCTCCCAAAACACGATCGAGCAAACCTAGTTGGACGTTGGCGCGGGCCGCGGCCGCCTTGCATCGCCCGAGCGCCTGAATAAACCGCCGCGAGAAGCGGATGCCGGAAATCGGAAAATTCTCGACTGCGCGCGCGGTCTGCGCGGCGTAGTAGGCATCCGTGGGGACCTCCATGTCGCCCATACTGTCGCGCTCCGTCCGAGTCTGTCCCGACATCTCCCACTCCTTCTTACAGTCAAGCGGGCATCGATACCCGGTCTCTGCAAGCCGATCAATTCAAAGGGCTAGAGTTCGCCGCAGCCGCTGGTTACCGCCGCCTCGACACCATCGCCGGCACATCAGCGACGCTCGCGGCGACGACATGGACCCCGCCCACGATGCGCGATACGTTCCGGCCAAGAACGGGAGGAATCGAGATGCCGAGCCGTCGTGATCTGATCAAAATGAGCAGAGAAGAGCTAAAGGCTTTCGTAAGCGCGGCTAAAACCGCGACGCTCGTCACCAATGGCGGCGACGGATACCCACACGCCGTGGCGATGTGGTTCGTCGCGGATGCGAGTGACGTTGTCTGGATGACGACGTACCGCAAGTCGCAGAAGGTGGCCAATCTGCGTCGCGACCCAAAAGCAGCGCTGCACGTTGAATCCGGGACGACCTACGAGACGCTCAAGGGCGTCCTTATCCGAGGGGACATCGAGGTCATCGACGACGTTGGCGCGGTGCTCGAGACGCTCGGGTCGATCACCTCCAAGATGACGGGGGCGACCATCGACGATGTCGACGAGGGCATGCAGGCAATGGCACGAAAGAGGATCGTGATGAAGTTCACCCCGAAAAAATTCACGAGTTGGGATCACACCAAACTCGGCGGCGTTTACTGAGAAGCAGGCGAGCGGGCGCTGCGGGTGTTATCCACTTTCCCCCGGAGAGGACCGACGACGTTCAGGTATCAGTGGCCGTCGTCGCTGCCTCAACAGGCGAATCCGCAGGCACTTTGTCCTTGGTTTCCGCAGGGCTGTCGCCAGTCGAGATCGCGGAAACCTGAACCACGATTTCACACGGCACCCCGGCAGCCAACGTTACCGTGACCTTGTGCGTGCCGACAGACTTGATTGGCTCGTCAAGCCGAACACGTCGGCGATCTATCTCGAATCCCTTGTCGCGGAGTTCGCGCTCAATGTCCTGATTGGTGATCGACCCGAAGAGCTTCCCACCGTCGCCAGCACGCGCCGTGAACGTCAACTCCACCTGTGAGAGCTTCTTCGCGACTTCCTGTGCCGAGGCCGCGATGCGCACACGTTTACCTTCAACCACCCGACGTTGGTGCTCCAACTCGCGAACGTTGCGCTTGTCCGCCAAGACCGCAAGGCCACGCGGAAACAGGTAGTTGCGCGCGTAACCATCCCGCACCTTGACGACCTCGCCGACGTGCCCGAGATGGGCGACATCGTCCTGTAGAATCACTTCCATTGGTTCCCCTAGTGCAGTCCGACCGAACGTGACTGCCGCTTTTGAGTTCTTCGCTAAACGGTCGTAACAGTATACGGCAGCAGCGCCACGGTTCGCGCCCGCTTGATAGCGGTCGTGAGCTTGCGTTGGTGGCGTGCGCAGGTGCCCGTGATCCGACTCGGAATGATCTTGCCACGTTCGGTCAAATAATTCCCGAGGCCACGCGAATCTTTGTAATCGATCCGCGAGTCTTTGTCCGCACAGAATCGACAAACCTTCCGGCGCGTGGGCCGGCGTCTCATCGCCCCTCGTTCCTCACGTCCCGCACCAGGACCGGTCGGTTTCCCCCGTTTCCCTCTACCCATCAACATGTTCGGTACTCCTATTCGGCTAGAAGAGGGTTCTCAACATCGTCCAAGGGATCGGTCGAAACGACCGCTCCATCCGGGTTGAGTTCGTCAGGACTCCTCTTGCGTGCCATCTTGGTCGCGGCAACCGAGATGAAGCGCAGAACCTCGTCCGCAATCTTCAAGTTGCGCTCCAATTCCTTAACGACCATCGGTGTCGCGAGGTACTCCAAGAGCACATAGTAACCGCGCTTCTGTCTGCGGATCTCGTACGACAGGTCACGCATTCCCCACTCTTGGACCTGGAAGTCCTCCGCCCCCGACTCCGTGAGCAGACGCCGTGCCCTGTCAATCGTCTCTCGCGTCTGCGCCTCCGGCAATTCCGGGTTGAGCACGACGAGAGTCTCATACCTTCGCATTCTTTCGTCTCCTCCGAACCAGTTACGACGGCAACGCCGGCGGATGTCCGTTGTAATTTCGCATCGCCACGTCAACTCCGTCCGCGACGATGCACTTGACCGCCTCCGCCCCGCGAATCACCCCAACCGCCTGTTCCCTGTGTTCCAACTCCGACATCGGGGCCAGAACGAAGGCGGCCGTGTCCATCGACTCCGGCGGCCTACCGACTCCGATTCGGACCCTGACAAACCCATGGCCATAGGCTTCGATCACCGACGACACCCCGCGATGTCCCCCGCTGCCACCCGTCCGCCGAATTCTAACCGCACCCACTGAGAGGTCGACATCGTCGTAGACAAGCACGATTTCGTTCACATGCGGAGGGTCACTCATCGAAGCCAAGGCGGTTCCACTCCGATTCATGTAGGTCTGCGGGAGCACTAGTCGGACGTCTTTCCCTTCGAAACTGCCGCGCGCCTCCGCCACCGCTCCTTGGGGGCAAAACTCAAACCCCATGAACCCTGCGACCGCCTGTAAAACCATGAAGCCGACGTTGTGACGACTCTGTACGTACGCTGGCCCCGGGTTGCCAAGGCCCACGATCACCCGCATGACCGCGTTCAGCCTGCGGCGGAATCCTCCTTTTTGTCACCAGCGGCCTCGGAGGCCGCTCCGCTATCCGCTGCACCGGCCCTGGCCTCTTCAACCACCGGCGGCAACACGGTCACGAGAGTTACATCGGCGTCATAGGGGATCTCGACACCCTCCGGCGCGACCAAATCGCTGATATGGATCGCGTCATGTATGCCGAGGCTGGAAACGTCGATATCGATCTCATCCGGGATTTGCATCGGCAGACAGAGTACCTCGATGCTCCGACGGATCGGTTGCAAGATGCCACCGACATCGACCCCCACAGCCTTACCAACAAAGTTGAGTGCGACGTCCACACGAATTCGCTCGTGTACGTTTACCTCATAGAGGTCGGCGTGGAGAAGGCTCCGAGTAACAGGATCGCGCTGTACATCCTTCACCAAGACCAGCTTTTCGCCCACGGATCCGTCTTGGGAGGACAACCGAAGCAGATGGCTGTGGCTGCCCAAGCCAACCTTCTTCTCAAATTCTCGCACCTCGAGTGTGACCGCCAACGCTTCCATTTTGGGACCGTAAATGACGGCCGGAACACGTCCCTGCCGCCGCAACGAACGCGAAGCACCCTTTCCGCTCCCGTCGCGTCCCTGAACCTCCAAATCTAGCGTTTCCATCTCGTTAGTGGCCCTCCTCCGAACAGCGTTACTGCCCCTTCGCTCAAGACAAAAAAAGCGAGCTGATGGACTCTTCCCGGTGCGTCCGGAGAATCGCCTCGCCCAAAAGATGTGCGATCGACAAGACTTCGATCTTGCTACACGCCCGCCCCTCCTCGCGGAGCGGGATGGTATCGGTAACCAACAGCTTCGTAAGCTCCGAAGACTGGATCCTTTGAATTGCTGGCCCAGATAGGACGGGATGGGTACAGCACGCAAACACCGATTTCGCTCCCGCCTCTTTCAACGCACCCGCCGCCGCCGCCAACGTCCCTGCGGTGTCGACGATGTCGTCGACTATGATCGTGGTCTGGCCCACTACCTCACCAACGACCCGCATCTCGGCCACTTCGTTCGGTCGTGCGCGCCTTTTGTCGATGATCGCCAATCCAGCATCGAGGCGCTTGGCAAAAGCGCGCGCGCGCTCCACACCGCCAGGATCGGGCGATACGACCGTCACAGACTCGTTTCCAAGGCTCTCGCGCACGTGCTTGAAAATGACCGGCGTTGCGTACAGATTGTCGACCGGCACGTCGAAGAATCCTTGAATCTGCCCCGCATGAAGATCGAGGGTCAATACCCTAGATGCACCCGCGGCGGAGATTAGGTCAGCTACCAGTTTGGCGCTAATCGGTACGCGGGGTGAAACCTTGCGATCCTGGCGAGCGTATCCGTAGTAAGGGATGACCGCCGTTACGCGCTTCGCCGATGCCCGACGAAACGCGTCAAGCATCAACAAAAGTTCCATGATGTGATCGTTGACCGGGGTCGAGGTCGATTGAATCACGAAGACGTCGCCACCGCGGACATTCTCATCTATCTCAACCATCACCTCGCCGTCGCTGAAGCGACGAACCTCGGCCTGCCCCAATGGCACGTCGAGAAACCTCGAAACCTGGGTAGCAAGGTCGGGATTGGAGTTCCCGGCAAACACCTGCAGTTGGTTGTTCACAACGATCGCTCTTCGTAAGAAAAGGGGCAGCTGGGCGGGAAGGATTCGAACCTTCGAAATGCCGGGACCAAAACCCGGTGCCTTACCGCTTGGCGACCGCCCACCACTGTTTAACTCAATCGTTCATCCAGTCGTTCAATCGGGAGCGGGCCATTCAGGATTCGCGTCGATTCGGCCCACCCTCCGCTCTGCATTATGGATTCGGCACAGCGCCCAGCCGCTCCCTCGTCGCCAAAGAACCCAAACACCGCCGAGCCGCTACCCGACATCCGAACGTCGTATGCGCCATGCAGGAGAATCTCATGTTTGAGTTTGTCG
>Ga0307505_10000435_pt1 | contig 46937 bp, 32 predicted proteins | sample 23_S_MG_FD_202183 | JGI IMG/M metagenome (GOLD analysis project Ga0307505, IMG submission 202183) | Soil microbial communities from Populus trichocarpa stands in riparian zone in the Pacific Northwest, United States - 23_S | ecosystem: Environmental > Terrestrial > Soil > Riparian zone > Trees...
ATGGACAGGCCTCCCCCTCTATGATTCCCGGGCCCAGGGGGTTGACGTCCCCCCGATCTGAGTAGCGTTTCGGTTTGGAGTCCGGCCCGAACTGACGTTGCATCGCAACGGCACGTCGCCACGACTCTCTGTCATCCACAAAGGAGTTATGGCGGTGAGGCAGGGGTTCGCCCACGCTCCCGATGAGCCGCAGGCGAATCGGGGCGTGACTGAAGCCGGGCCGAAACCGCCAAGACCCGAATGCCCTTCCTGAGAGAGGGGTGACATTTCATTCCGGAGACATGGGTGACACTGTGCCCCTTCAGAGGAGGGGGCATGCCTTGGAAGGAGTGTCACACCGTGGACGAGCGGCTCCGATTCGTCGCGCGCCGGCTGGACGGGGAGAAGATGGCGGCCCTCTGCGCGGAGTTCGGGATCTCCCGCAAGACCGGCTACAAGATCTACGACCGGTACAAGGACTGCGGGGTCGAGGGCCTGACCGACCGCAGCCGGCGGCCCTACCGGCACGCCAATCAGCTGCCGATGGCGGTCGAAAAGCTGATCGTCGCGCTGAAGCGGGAGTATCCCGACTGGGGGGCGCCGAAGATTCGCGAGCGCCTGCGCCGCCGCTGGCCCGGCGTGCGCTGTCCCGCGATTAGCACCGTCCACGCCGCGCTCGACCGCCACGGGCTGGTGACGCGCCGAGGCCCGCGCCGGCGTCGGGCCCACGGGACGGCGCTCTCGTGGCCGGATCAGCCCAATGCCCGGTGGTGTGCGGACTACAAGGGCGAGTTCATGCTCGCCGATCGCCGCTACTGCTACCCGCTCACCATCACCGACTTTGCCAGCCGGTATCTGCTCCAGTGCGAGGCGCTCTCGACGACGCAGGAGCGCTACGCGTTCACCGTGTTCGAGCGGGTCTTCAAGGACTTTGGCCTGCCGGCGGCGATCCGCACCGACAACGGCGTGCCGTTCGCCTCGCCCAATGCGCTCTACGGGTTAAGCCGACTGTCGGTCTGGTGGCTCCGCCTCGGCATCCGCATCGAACGTATCAAGCCCGGGCACCCCGAGCAGAACGGGCGGCACGAGCGGATGCATCTCACCCTCAAGCGCGAAGCCACCCAACCCGCCGGCCCGAATTTCCTCCAGCAACAGGCCCGCTTCGATACGTTCCTGGCGCGCTACAACCATGAGCGTCCCCACCAAGCCTTGGGGATGCGCGTCCCGGGCGAGCTCTACACCGTGTCGCCGCGCCCGTATCGCGGCCTGCCCGACGTGACCTACCCGTTCCACGACTGGACGGCCGTCGTCACGCACTGCGGACGCCTCTGTTTTGACCGCCGGAAGGTGAATCTCAGCCAGGTCTTCGCCGGGCAGCAGGTCGGCGTGCGGCAGGTGACCGACCGCATCTGGCTGGTCAGTTTTATGGAGTACGACCTAGGCTACTTCGATGACGAGACATGCCGCCTCGAGCCGATAGATAATCCGTTCGGCTCGAAAGTGTTACCCATGTCTCCGGAATGATCTGTTACCCATCATTCCGGAATGGACCGCAGTGAATTGGCGGTGAGGCAGGGATTCGAACCCTGGGTACAACTTTAAGGTCGTACAACGGTTTAGCAAACCGCCGCCTTCAGCCTCTCGGCCACCTCACCGTGTCGAAATTGCTAGGTATTTCGAGATTGCTCTCCAAATGCTCAGCTGCTGACCGCCGACTGTGCCCAGACTTTCCTAAGCGGCGACCAACCGGAGCACACCGGCAAGCTGACATTATAGCGGGCCGACTTGGCGCGCGGAGCTCAATCTTCGGCAGCGGACGCAGCCGTCCATTGGCGACCCGGCGATGCGCCACGGGCGAAAAACGAAGGTGCGCACCTTCACCGGCGCAGATTGGCGCTGGGTGTCATCAGGCGAGCGGCGCTCGGCAGCTTTCGGCCCGTGGAGGTGAAGCTACTCGAGGCGCTGTTAGACGAGGACCGCCGCTACGCCCGTTCACCCAGCACGTGCAGCAACCCGAACGGCTCGTCGCCGTCGGCGGCAAGGAGCAGACGTCGTAGCGGGTCGGCGCTGACGCGAGCGTGGAAGTCGAGGGTGCGCCTCTGTCGTGTCTCGCTGTTCACTCGTTTGAGGATGCAGTACCGCACGGCCGGAATGGACAGGTCGATGACGAGCGTGGAGCCGCCGCGGAACGTGCCGCCGATCGTACCGGCCAGCGGCACCTTCTGCGTCAGCCGCGCGATCAGCAGCGGAACAGGCCGACCGGTCCGCCCGAACTGCATGGCGGCGTGCAGCTGATGGACTTCGAACCTGACGCCGGGCCGCACGCCGAGCTGCTCGGCGAAGGCGGGCACGGTGGCGAACGCCTTCTTCAAGCGACCATGAAGGTTTCGACGTGCCTCGCGAGCGGCCTTGAAGAGCTCTTCCCGGTCGTCCAGATAGAGGGCCTTGTCGGCAAACACGCGCAACGCCGCGACGACGCTCTCGTACTCGGTACGCACGGCCTTCGCGGCCGCCGGTTTCAGCAGCGTCTCGTCGGCGCCGCGCCACCGAAGCGTATCGACCGACAGCGTCCGCGGCGTGTCCGTTGCGGACTCTGAACCAAGGTCGGCCGGATAGATGCCGTGTCTTCTGAATGCCTCGACGAAGGCCACGCGATACTTCAGACGATCCTCGCCGACGGCATCGAGGTCGGCGGTGATCAACGCCCGCAGATACTCGAAGAACGTCACGTCGACCGGCGGCAGGTAGTCGATCGCGCGGATGCACATGTCGAGCAGCTGCCGGGCCACGGTGGCGGCTTCGGCCGCAAGGCGGCGGACGAGGTCGGGATGGATGGCGCCATCCGGCAGGACGCCGGTACCACCCGTTGCGATCCGCAGCAGGTCAGCGGTCCGCGCGTTGTAACACGCGAGGAACGCATCGAACACGGCCGCCACCAACACGGCTCCTCGCGCGTGCGGCTCGAGCTGCTGCCGCAACGCCGTCGGATCGGGCTCGCGGCGCCGCCAGACGCCGTGCTCGTCGAAGCGCCCAATCGCCTCCCGGAGCGCACCGCGCCCGCCGAGCGCCCGCCCGAACTGCACCGCCAGGCTGCCCAGGATCGATTCCGTTTCCAGATTCCCGCGCGTCCGCGTGATCTCGCCCGCCAGAATCTCGGGAATCGTGAAATGCTGCAACAGCGCCACGATGTCGGCAAACGCCTCGTGGAACCCGAGCACGTCGGGATTACTCGGTTCGGTGAACCGCCGGTGCATCCCGTCGAGAATCGCGTGGGTCGTCTCGTGCGCCACGATGTCGTGGGACAGACAGGTGTAGACGCGGCTCCCGGGCATCTGGGCGCCGGGCTGCGACGCGTCGACGTCGAAGTAGCCGAACTGCAACGCGATCTGATCGGGGCTGAAGAAGGCATTCGCCTGCCGTAACGCGTGCGGCCGGATCACGAGGCGCCCCTGATATCCGGAGTCGTCATCCGGGTCGCTCGTGTTCGGCCGCGGGCGCCAGAGCACGGGCCGCCCAAGGGCCCGCTCGAACTGCTGCACGGTGCGCATGGCGACGGCGTAGGTCATCTGCTGATGGAACTGCGGGTTGCCTTCCGATGGCGCCCAGCCGTGTTGGGCCAGCAGGCTCGGCTCGTCGAGATCGACCGGCTCGTAGCGCTTGCCCGACGCGTCGACATCGTCCACGGCAAAATACTCGCCCGTCGGACCGGGCTCGAGCGGCTCCCATCGAACCTCGAGCGCGACCTCGTTGGCATCCGCCGTCGCCAGCCGCGTCGAAAAGGTCGGGTCCACGGCGTAGACACGCAGCGAGCGGGTGGACGGGGGCAGCAGCGCCGGGGCCTCGGCGCACGCGGCCGCCTCGTCTGGTACAACGGACCGGGTCCGGGGTGTGGCTTTGGCCGAGCGGCCAGTGAGAACCGGATATCGCTGCGCCACGTGCTTTCGAAGGGCCGTCGACGCGCCCGCGTCGGCGATGATGGCGTCCATCACCTTTTTCAGCTGGTCCGGCGCGAGATCGACGGCGCGATCCGGATCCAGCACGGTCGCGTGAAGCTCGGGATTGACCAGCCATCGCTGCGCCAGTTCCAGGTTGAACATCTGCTCGCGCGGCGGTGGTTCGACCACGCCGATGCCGGTAATGAGGCGCAGGAAGGCAAAGGTGTTCTTCGATGCAGCGCTCTTGGACAACGTGAGCACCGGTTGAACGTTCAGTGCCGCACGCGCCTGCAGGATGCCGCTCCCGAAGAAGTCCTTGCGCGTCCGGTTCTTCGCCGTCGAGAAGAGCGCATGTCGAGCCGCCTCGACCCGGCGCCAATCGCGCGGGAGCGTGGCCTTGTGCTTCTCGAACCAGAGCGCGACCGCCGCCGCGACCTGTGGCGTGGCGGATGACGTGCCTTCGCCATTCAACCGAACGGCGGTGTCGCATCCGAACCGGGCCCAGGGAATATTGGGGGTGTAGGCGGCAATCGCCGCGTCCATCGCGGATTCTGGACCATGGCTGCCTTCGAGCGTCGTGCCGCCCAGATCGGCGTACGGGGAGCCATCGGCCATGACGCCGCACACCGCGATGACCCGTGGGTACCGCGCCGGATAGACGAGCGTTCGCGGTGGCAGCTTGGCCACGTGGTTCCCGGCCGCCGCGCAGATGCACACCCCGGCCTCGTAGATGGCGTCGACGGCCTCGCTCCAGGCGCGGGACGGCAATCCACCCATGCTGAGCGTGATCACGTCGCACTGATGATCGGCCGCGTATCGGAAGGCACGGGCCAACGCACTGGTGCGCAGCAGGACGACGCTATCCGCCACTCGCAACGGCACCACTTCCGCGTCGGGCGCGGCGCCAATGATTCCGCGGTGAATCGACGAGTGTTTGCCGGCGAGGATTCCGATGGTGCCGGTGCCGTGGCCGGAGTTGTCGAGAATCAGTACCCGCCGATCCGGGTCCTCGGCGCTGCCGGGATCCGCGTCCTCCTCGACGAAGCTGCGTTCCAGACTCCGATTGACGTGCACGGGCGTGGTTTCGTGAATCCGGGAGTAGCCCGTGTCGATATGCGCGATGCGAGTCCGCGGCGCTGCGAAGCCCACGGCCGCCCGCGCGGCGGCGAGCTGCGAATGCGCATCGTCGAGGTGCCAGTCCCAAGCGGGGCCCACGATCTTGCCATGCGCCCCATCCTGCGGCGTGCTGTCGCACGATTCGCCGACCGCAAACGCCTGGCCGCCGGTCGATTCGTTCGGGTCCTTGTAGATGTCGTGGACCAAGTCGGGTTCAGCAAAGAGGACGTCGTCTGCGCCGACGCCGAGCTGAGCGGCCAGACGGCCGTGGGCCGCGTCCCATGGTCCGGCGCCGTCGGCTGCCTCCGCGATGAACCACTGCGGCTCGGCCGCGCCGGCCAGCGTCGGCGTCCGGCTGTACAGCGGCTCGAGGCGCGTGGTGGATGATGCACGCAACGCGCCACCTGGGCGCAGCTTGACGAGAAGACGATCCGCCATCGCCCGCCTCAGCCTCCGATGACGTCGGTATACGCGGCCCTCGGCAACGGCTGGGAGGGCTGGACGGGCACGGCGGTCACGAGCTGATGTGGTGCTCCGCCCACGGTGTGAAACGGCCTCACGAACCTGATCGGCGTGCCGTTGATCCGAGTGAGCTGTCCACTCCACGCGAGTTGGTAGAGCCGCTTCAGATCGCGTTTGTCGTCCTCCGACAAGCGGCTCTTGTTCCCGTAGTTCATGATCGAGAACGCACGGTGGACGCCGAAGATCTCGCTCGGAAAGTCGGTCTCGCTGATGTTGGCGAAGAAGTGCCGCAAGCCGAAGGTGTGGCCGATCTCGTGGACCAGTGTCTCGACCTGCTCCTTGCGGGTCTGCTGGAACATCTTCGGATAGAGCACCAGCTGGTGACGCCCGCCGTCCGGAAAGAAGGCGCTGGCAAGCACGCACCCATCGGCGTCGCAGTCGTCCGACCTGCGCATGACGATCTCGAAGTCCCAGGCGTCGCTCCGCTCGGCGAACTTCACCGGCGCCGCGTCACCCCACGCGAGCAACGACTCGCCGAAGAGGCGTCGAATGGAGGCCTTGGCGGCTGTCGGGTTGGTGAACTGCCGCATCGACGACTCGCGGAACTGCCAACGCAGCGTCGTATCCTTGGCCCAGAGCGGGATGAAGCCCTCTGAGGCGTCGACAACGATCTCGAGCGGCGATCGCCCCCGAGGGGTCGCATGGCCGCGCGGATCGGTATCGCAGATGACCTTGTTGCCGAAAACGTGAACCTCCGATTCCGGCCTCTTGGCGGCCCCGGGACGCAGCTGCAACGCCTTGTCGAGCCGATCGGTCCGGGAAGCCTTCTTCGTCACCTTTCGGGCCATGGCCATTCTCCTCTGACATCGGAGCTCTTGCGGCGCTGCCGGGCGCTTCAGCCTCTGTGCGAGCCTGACGCATGGAGCCGCAATCGTATAAACGCTCGACGGTCGAGTTTCGAACAGCGCGGCCGCAATCTCTTCACTTGGCCGTGCCCGTCCGTGAACGTCGCCGCAACCGCTCGCGACGCCTGAGTTTAGCGAAGGCAGCACATCCATGTCATCGGAAGCGCTATTCGTCGAATCGGGGGTGTGCTAATCCGCGCGCACGCAGCGCGGCCCCCCGCGGAGGTCATTCCACATCGGGTGTACCTCAGGCAGGTGCCGTCAGCGGGCTGCCCGTGGGGACCAGCATGAACACCACGACACGCGTCGGCCCGTCAGGCCTCGCGGAACCGGTTGTGGTGTGAACGGCGCCAGATGGTTCGAAGAAGGTGCCGCCCACGGGCAGAACCCGTTCCGGCTCGTTGTCGATGGCGAAACGCATCTGCCCCTCCACGACGTACCCGAGGACGGGCCCCGGATGACGGTGCGCCGGGGCCGAACCGCGCTGGCCTGGCGGGATGTTCAGCTCCACCAGCACCGCTTCGAACCCTTCGAGAGGACCGGTCAACGCGTGTCTGGCCAGCTCGGCGGGGGGCCGTGGCGCGGGTGCCTGTGCAGCGGCGCCGATTGGCAGCAGCGAAGCCGCGGCGATTCCAAGGAATGTTCGACGATCCTGAATAGTCACTCTTGTCTCCTTTCAACGAGCGCGCTCTCCTTGCGTCGAGTGCGCGTCAGGGGCTGGACGTCAGCGGGCTGCCCTTGGGGACCACCATGAATGCGACGGCGCGCACGGGCGCATCGGGGCTCGCGGAGCCGAACGTCGTGTGGAGGGCGCCAAGCGGTTCGAAGAACGTCCCGCCGGCCGGCACGACCTCGTCCGGCTCGTGGTTGATCGCCGATCGCATCTGCCCATCCACGACGTACCCGAGGATGAAGCTTGGATGACGATGCTCCCCGGCTGATGCGCCAGGCCGGAAGTTCAGCTCCACGAGCACCGCATCGAACCCCTCGAGGGGACCTGTCAGCGCGTATCTGGCCAGCTCGCCAGTCGGCCGCGGCGCGGACGCTTCCTGGGTCGGCATTGGTTCCGGCCCTCTCGAGGCAGTCCACGTCGAGGCGGTCCAGAATGCCGCCACCACGAGCGCGACGAGCGCGACCGGTACGGGCACGCGAATGGTGCCGGCAACCAACCACCCCAGCCACGACCGATGCGCGCCGCGGGGACGCAGATGCGGCGGCGCAACCGGTGCCGTCCATTCGCGCAGCAGTCGATTCAGCTCTCGGTCGTCCATGCGGTCCTCACGTGGTCGGTTGCCCGCTCCGAAGCGGCGCCAGCGCGCGGCGCAGGTTCTCGCGTGCACGATGCAGCCGCGACTTGACGGTGCCTACGTCCGCATCGACGGCTCGCGCGACCTCTGCGAGCGTCATGCCTTCGTACTCCGCGAGGATCACCACCTCGCGTTGAAGCGGCCGCAGCGCGCGCACGGCCCGACCCACCATGTCGCCGACCTCCCCGCGCCCGAGGTCGACGGGCTCCGCCACAACCTCGTCGTCGAGCGGCTCGAGCCGATGTTCTTTCCGCCAGCGCTTGAGCACCAGGTTCCGGGCGATCCCCAGCAGGAAGGCGCGCAGCGTCGCACGACTCGGATCGAACCTATCCGGGTATCGCAGAAGTGCCACGAACACGTCCTGGGCAACGTCCTCCGCCGCGGCCGCCGAGCCCGACATGCGCCAGGCAAAGCGGTAGACGGCATCCTTGTGCTGGTCGAAGGCGGCCTGGAACTCGGCGTCGGTCACGTGGCTGGTTGACTATTACCAGATGACCACTCGGAGGATACGGGCTGGGAACCCGATGCGTCGGTGTCGGCAGGAGCGGCCGTGGCGTCTGCACACCACGGCTGCCCGATCTGATTTAGCGGCGTGAGGCGGTCCTGGCTTTCGGCGCGGAAGCCCTCTTCGCCGTCGCTGCGACGGCTACGGGCTCTTCGTCGTCATCGGCGTCGTCACCCTCGTCCGGGTGAGCCAGGTCCGCGGCCTCCTGGTTGATGCCCCCCTCGGCCAGGGCCGACAGCTTCTGGTCCGCCGCCTTCTCCTCGTCCAGCGTCTGCTGGAGCAGGTTCGCAGCCTCGGTGTGTCCCATGGCATTCGCCCACGCGACCAGGGTCCCGTAGGCCGCCATCTCGTAATGCTCCGCGCGTTGCCCCGCGGCGATCAGGCAGGCATCCATCGTTGTCTCATCGAAGTCCTCTTCCATGATGGACTTGCCCTCTTCGATGATGCCCGCGATGCCGTCGCAATGCTTCCCGCGTGCCTTCTCGTCGAGACTCTCGAAGACCTGTTCGAGGCGCCCGATCTGTCCCTGAGTCTCCTCGAGATGTGACTCGAACGCCTGGCGCAGCTGCGGCGAGCTGGCCGCCTTGGCCAGCTTCGGTAGCGCTTTGGTCAGCTGCCGTTCGGCGTCGTAGGTGTCGCGAAGTTCGTCGATGAACGCGTCATGAAGGGTGCTTGTTTCGGGCATGGTGAAACTCCTAGGTGCTCTGTTGAACGAATGCGCGTGCAGCACACGCGCGGGGGTTAGTTTCCCGACGGGAACGGCGTGTCTGGCGGTGGGTGGGACGGACTGTCGCCGGGCCTCATCACGACCTTGATGCACTGATCGTGTTTCTCCCTGAACGTGCGGTACATCTCCGGGGCGTCGTCCAGGCTCATCCGATGGGTGATGATGAACGAGGGGTCGATCTCGCCCCGCTCGACACGGTTCAGCAGACCCGGCATATATCTGTGCATGTGGGTCTGGCCCATCTTCAAGGTCAGCCCCTTGGCAAACGCCGCGCCCAATGGAAACTTGTCCAGCCACCCGCCATAGACGCCGGGGATCGACACGGTGCCGCCCTTGCGGCACGCGCTGATGGCCTGGCGAAGCGCGTGCGGCCGATCCGTGGCCAGCATGAGCGAGGTTTTCGCGCGGTCGTACCACGCGTCCAACGTCGTGCCGTGCGCCTCCAGACCCACGGCGTCGATGCACGCGTCGGGCCCTTGCCCTCCTGTCATCGCACGCAGCCGGTCCAGCACATCAACGTCGCTGTAGTCGAGCGTCTCGGCCTTGCCATGCGATGCGGCTAGTGCGAGCCGTTCGGGAAACCGGTCGATGGCGATCACACGCTCCGCACCCAGAAGGTAGGCGCTCTTGATCGCAAACTGCCCGACCGGTCCGCACCCCCACACTGCAACCGTGTCTCCTTGTCGGATGCCGCAGTTCTCGGCCGCCATGTACCCCGTGGGGAAGATGTCGGACAGGAACAGGACCTGCTCGTCGGTCAGCGACTCGGGTACCTTGATGGGACCCACGTCGGCAAACGGCACGCGCGCGTACTCGGCCTGGCCGCCGGCGTATCCGCCGTACATGTGCGAATAGCCAAACAGCCCGGACCCGGCGTAGCCGTTGAGCTTCTCGGCCATCCATGCATTGGGATTCGAGTTGTCGCAGAGTGACCACAGCTCCTCTTTGCAGAAGTAGCAATGGCCGCAGGCGATGGTGAACGGGACCACGACGCGGTCGCCAACGGTGAGGCGTCGATTGTCGCGACCGACTTCGACGACCTCGCCCATGAATTCGTGGCCCAGGATGTCGCCTCGCATCATCGTCGGGATGTAGCCGCCGTAGATGTGGATATCCGATCCGCAGATCGCCGTCGCCGTGATCTTGACGATGGCGTCGCGCGGGTTGAGGATTTCAGGGTCGGGAACCCTCTCGACGCGGATGTCTTCCTTGCCGTAGTAGCAAACGGCCTTCATGAGCGGCTCGCCGGCGACTGGACCTGGGCCAGCTCGCCCGCTTCGAGGATCTGCTTCAGACGGCGGAGATCCTCACGGATGGTTTGACCGGGCGCGCTGCCGAAGAGCGCCGCAACGAATGCACCAGCTCTGCCGGCGGGTGGCGCGTATTGCAGGTTCACCGTGACCTGTGTGCTGCGGCCGCCGCGTACCGAGTCGAAGTTCACCGATCCGGCGGTAACGACGTCGGAGCCCGGAAGCGATCGCCAACCCAGCGTCTGATTCTCGACTTCGTTGATGATCTCGGCGTCCCACTCGACAGACAGTCCGGCTGGTCCCCTGGCGATCCAGTGCGACCGGTTCGTGGCGTCGTCCATCGTGACTCGATCGAGATGAGCCATGAAGCTCGGCAGGTTGTCGAGGCGGCGCCAGAACCGATAGACCTCGGCAACTGGAAGCTCGAGACGGACGGACTCGCGGACGTGGAGACCGCGATCGCCGGCCAGCGCGCTCTTCGAGTCATCGCTCGGCAGGCAGGCGGCGATGACTCCTGGCCAACGGCCGGTGACACCTCTGTAGATCAACGGGGTGGCCGCAGCCGCCATTCCCAAGCCCACCAGGGACCGTCGGCTCGTCCCGAGCAACAGCAGCATGCCGCCCGCCCCAAGCGCCGCCCAGCTCTCCACGTCGGCCAGAGGCAACTGAGACTCGTGACTGAGAACGGGGAGAGGCATACGGCTCTCAAGAGCAAGCGCTGTACCGCTGAACATATCGGGACGGCGCAGCAGCATGCGGATGTCGGCTGCAGCTGCTGAACGTTCGCCGCGCGAGAAGCGCAGTGATCTGACCAGTGACGATTTACGACCGGCTACAGCTCGGCTGGCGACCTCCGCGCCGTCGGCAAATGTAACAAAGGTCTTTGCAGGACCGCGCTAGTGCCGGCGCAAGACCGTCGGCGGCGGGGACGGAGTAGCCCTCGTTGAAGAAGAGGTACCTCGCGGCACGGCCGGTTCTCTGACGCCAAGTTCAGGAACTCTTCAGTATCGCGACCGGGGCATGGTCGCCTAGACTCCGGTTCCGAACCGCAGTCAGAGTCGAACCCGTGGTACGCCCGACCGCGCTCCTGAAGCGCTTTCTCATCTTCATCCACCGCTGGCTGGGCGTGGCCCTCTCGGTCATCTTCATGCTCTGGTTCGTCTCGGGCATCGTGATGATGTATTGGGGCTTCCCGGGCGTGGCGGCCTCGGACCGCTTGCAGCGGGCCCCGGTGCTGGACCCAGCAGCGATCAAGGTGTCAGCGGAGGAGGCCTACGCGGCGCTCGGCCAGGATGAGCCGCCGAGGCAGGTTCGCCTGACCAGCTTCGACGGGCGCCCGGTGTACCGATTCGGCGGAGGCGGCGGGCGCGGCGGTGGACGGGGCGGCCGAGGCGGCGGCCCGATGGTGTACGCCGACGACGGCACGCCGCAGAACGCCGTGGACGACGCGATGGTCGACCGGGTCGCGACCGCGTGGGCCGGGCGTCCCTCGAGCGAAGCGAAGAAGGAATCGGTCGAGGAGGTCGACCAGTGGACGGTCGGGATCCGGGTGCGACCGCTCGTCAAGTACTCCTGGCCCGACGGCCAGCAGGTCTACGTGAACGGCAGCACGGCCGAGGTGGCGCAATACACGACGACGGCGTCGCGGTTCTGGGCCTACCTGGGAGCGATTCCCCATTGGATGTACTTCACGCCGCTGCGGAAGAACGGGCCGCAGTGGTTCTCGTTCGTCGTCTGGTCGTCCCTCATCGGCACGATCACGGCGGTGATCGGGATGGTGATCATCGTCTGGATGTACTCGCCTCGAAAGCGGTATCGCCACGCGGGCGCGCCGACCAGCATCCCGTATCGCGGTTGGAAGCGGTGGCACGCCGTGGCGGGCCTCTTCTTCGGCGTGATCACCACCACGTGGACGTTCAGCGGGCTCCTCTCGATGGGGCCGTTTCCCATTCTCGAACAGCTCACGGCGTGGACCGTTCCGACGACGCCAGGCGCGGCCCGCGGACAGGATGTGGACCTGTCGGGCGCGCTGCGCGGGAGCGATCCGTTTCAGCTCTCCGCCTACGCCGACAGGGACGCCAGGGCAGCGATCGCGGCGCTGGTGGACTTTGCCGTGAAGGAACTCGAGTACACGTCGTTTGCCGGCCAGCCGGCGTATGTCGCGACGAACGCACGCGGCCAGACGCGCGTGGTGCCGATGCGTGGCGACCCGACGGAGTCCTTCGACACCCAGGCGATGACGCGCGTCGTCCGCGAGGCCAGCGGGAACAACCTGGCCGAGCTGCGGCTGATGGACGACTACGACGCCTACTATCAGGACCGCCGGCGCGAGCGGCCGCTCCCGGTGATCTACGCGCGGATGAACGATGCCGTAGGCACGCGCTACTACATCAACCCAAAAACGGCGCGGGTGGTGGACAGCTACAGCCAGGAGGGCTGGGTCAGCCGCTGGCTGTATCACGGCCTCCACTCGCTGGATTTTCCGTGGCTGTACAAGTACCGCCCGCTGTGGGACATCGTGGTCATCACGCTGATGCTCGGGGGCACGGCGCTGTGCGTCACGTCGCTCGTGCTGACATGGCGCGTCGTCGCGCGGACCGTGATGGCCGCGATTCGCGCGCGCTTCAACGCGCCGAACGAGGACCTGTCGCTCGAATCAAAGGCCTGAGCGGGTGGCCGGCGTGGTCACCGGCGCGCCGGTGACGCGTGGGGCAACTCAGACCCAGAACGCCGCCCGTAGATTCTGCACACCCGGATCGTCGGGCTCGCACGGCTCCCTCCGGGGACGATCCGAATCGGCGTCGTCCTTCCGTTCTTCATCGTCGGCCGCTTGAAACGCCTCAACGAGGGCGTCTAGCGAAAGGGTGGGGTCCATCGCGTAGCTCAGGATCATTGCCTTGATGAGACTCACTGCCCCAGCCCTTCCTGACGAGTGTGCCTGCGAGGGCAGTATGGAGGCGCGGGAGGGAGTCGAACCCTCGAATGGCGGTTTTGCAGACCGCCGCGTTTGCCTCTTCGCCACCGCGCCGCGTCTGAGCTGGTCGTCAACGGCTCTCCCGCGAGAACGCGATCCGGCCGAAGACCTCCGGGTGCCGAGCCCGTGTGGACGCGGCCGATGGCACTACGTGAAGTGTCCATGCGACACGCGCCGTCGCCGGCGTATAGCAGACACGCTCGTCGCACGCCTGGTAGCGAAGCCGCGCGGGCACCGCGAGGTCTCCGAACGGCAGCTTGCTGCCAAGGATCAGCCGAACGCCGACCACGAACTCGCGATCGAAGACGGCGAGCGTCTGCCCGTTCTGCGCGAGATCGGACGCGCGTGGATACACCGTTTCCACGGGCGCCACACCGGCCGGAGCCTCGAGGGTCAGGGTCGTGGCGATGAGCGACGGATCCTTCGGTGCGTTCGACTGCACGTGAAGGCCTTCGGGCAACGTGACCAGCAGCGCGAGTCGAACCGAGCTGCCAGGCTCGATCCGCTCCCGCTCGACGACGGCGCTGAGCGTCGCCGTCGGCCGCGCCGGTTGCCCGCTCAGCGCCACCGATGCGACGACGACGCCAGCCACGCTGGCGAGGACTCGGCAAGTGTGCATCAGCTCTCCGTTACCCCCGGCGGCCCTTCTCAATTCGCGGCTACTCTGGGGGCTGCCGGCTCCGCGAGCAGTCGCTCGATGGTCGACGTGAACTCCGCCTTCAGCTGATCGTGGAACTCGCCGCTGGCGGGCGCCGCGAAGCCTGCGTGAATGCGCTTCACCTTGCCGTCGCGCCCCACGAAGAAGGTGGCTGGCCAGGTGTTGAGATTGATGGCTTGGGGGACCTTCTCCCACATCTCGATCGGCGCGCCGGCAATCAGATACGTGTACTCGATGCCATACTTCTTCACGAACGCCCGCACGCGGGACAGTTCGTCCTGCTGCTCTGGCTCTTCGAAGTCGAGCGCGACGATCTCGAAGCCGCGATCGCGATACTTCTTGTAGAGCTGCACCAGGTACTGCGCTTCATCGTGGCAGTTGGGGCACCACGTGCCTGTCACGATCGCCACGACGACCTTCCCCTTGAACTTGGGATCCTCGTTCGACAGGATGGTCCCGTTCACGTCGGGGAAGCTGAACGTGAACACCTCATCGGGGTTCCGCATCGTGGTGTGCGTCGTGTAGTTCGACGGTTCCGGCAACCCCTTCGCGCGCGCCACGTCGGGTCGATATCCGATCAGCGTGTTCTTCTGGTTGCCGTTCTGCACGACCTGCAGGGTGCCATCCGCGAGCGGCGTCACTTCGACGAGATAGGGACGTGAACCGTCGTAGTGGCTCAGCACGAACCTGCCGTCCTGCCAGCGCCCGGTCAGCGCACCCGTATCGCCGTCCACGCGGAGGATCGCGGCGGAGATATCCGCGCCGGACTGACGCACGATGAATCGCCACGCCTTCTCACCCTTGGCCGTCTCGGTGGGGAGTTCCCAGACGCCGCCGATCGCGGGCACATCCACCGCCGGCGAACTACGAGGCTCGTACCACCTCGCGTGAAAGGGGCTGCCGTTGCTGTCTCGATCCCCGCGCGACTGCACCTTGCCGGACAGCTCTCCGTCCTTCGCGGTCGCGGTGATCTTCGTCAGATAGTGGTCGAGGCTCAGCACGACCGTGCCGTTCTGAAATGTGCCGGCGGTGGTGGTGACTTCGACGTCGCCGTTGTACAGCGTACCGGCCACGAGCGACCCCTGCCCGGCGATGTCGAGTCGAAACGGCACGACCACCCCGTTGACCGTGATCGTGGCGTCCCATCGCCCCTCGATGGATTGCGCGGCCGCGGCCGATGCCAGGCCGACAAGAGCGAAGGCGGCCACCACGTGGGTGGCCACTTTCAGGAGGCCCATGTCCCTCGGACTTCTCGAGAATGCGGTCATTGAATCGTTCCTCTCCGGGTGGACATCACCCGACGGTTGGTCCATTCCTCTGGCAGGCCCGGCTTGGTCGCCACGAGGATCTCGAAGATCGCCTGGCGGTCCTCGGCGGTCAGTCTTGCGAACTCGGGGCCCTGCTCGCGGCCGGTCAGGATGTCCAGCAGCCGGCGGTAGACGTACGACTTGGCTGGCTCGGGCAGCGCATCAAAGGCCTCGGAATACACCAGGTAGCTGCACGGATACTTGAACGTCCGTGCCTGCAGGTCGAAGTCGCGCAGGGATCGGCCCAGGAGATCGCGCGGCCCGCGGGCCGAAAACTCCTCGGCGAATCCGGAGCTTCCCCGGATCGGCGCCTCGAACGGCGCCTCGTCGACGAACAGCAGGTAGCGGACCAGCTCTTCCGCAGGCCGCTCGTACCGCTGCCGGGTGACATCCGAGATCGTTGCAGGGAGCCGGCCCGACCCTCGATTCGCGGCGGCCTCCTGGTGAAGCGCAATGCGCGTCTCGTAGTTCGTCAGCGTAATCAGGTTGTGCATCTGCGTCTGATGGGCCTGCACGACCTGCGCGACGATGTCGCTGTGGGGCGTCAGATAGGCCGAGGTGTCGAACCGGGACGATAGATCGCCGACGTTCGCGCCGGCCGACCGATCCATGGCCTCCGGATGCTCCCGGTTCTGCACGAGGCTGTTGCCCAAATGCGTCACGGCACCGTGCGTTCCGGTGACATACCATCCGCCGAAGCGCTGCGTGAACGGGCTCTGGTGACCGGTGATGAATGCGGGGGCCCCGGTCGCCTGCGTGCCCGTCGGGTTCGTGAACACCGATCGAATCAGCACCCCTGGCACCCCGCGCGTGCCCGCCGCCACATGACACTGCGTGCAGTCGAGCTCAGCCCGCTCGAAAGTGGGCGTGGCGGACTTGCGTTCGTCCAGGATGTAGAAGATCGCGCCCTGCCGCGGATCGAACGAGACGAACTCCAGCACTTTGCCGTTCTGCACCTGGCCGACGTAGACGTCGTCGTTGAAGAACAGCGCCCGTGGCGTCTTCGGGGAAATGTGGCGGTACTGAAAACTGGTCTTGGAGAAGACCAGCGTCTGGGAGCTGACGGGGACACTCAGCTGCGCCAGCACGTCCCTCAGGTAGCCGTGGGCCGGCTCGTAGGACAGCGTCGCCTCGCCGCGATCCAGGCGTCGCTGAAGCTGCGCCACGGGATCGTTCACCTCGGCGCGATAGTTGATGGGCTCGTTGCTGAACGGGACGAAGCCCTGATTCCGCACGGCGACCTGACCGCTCACCGGCAGGGCCAGCAGCGCCAGCCACACGGTCGCCGCGACATGCGCCACGGAGCACGGTCGAATCCATCCCACCACTCCTACGAACCTCTCTCTTCTCTCCGAGACCCCAAACAAACACAAAGCCCGGGAAGCATCTGCCTCCCGGGCTCTTCGATCGCGCTTGTGCTCGTCTCGGGTGTCTGGCGATCTACATCCGCGGGACACTCGCACACACGGCGCGGCCGCTGCCGGGAGCGTGGCCGATGCGACAACACGACTGCGGGAAGAGACGACGCATAGACTTCACATATAGCAACGGTCGGAGGTATCGGCAAAGAAACTTGACTTCCACCGCCTGAGGGTCGATCCGCGAAACCACACGGCTAGAATCGGCGACCCACCTGTGACAGCAATCAGCGTGGCGCAGGAGACGATCGATGGCTGACGCAGTCGAACGGCATGCTCTGGGCGATGTGGCCGCCCGCCAGCTTGCCAACACCACGAAGACCGTGCCGCAGAGACGGCGCTAGCGAAGGGATGCGCTGCCCGCCACGCGACGGCCATACGCCGTCGCGCGCGTGCGGAGGTCGTTGCGCGCCGCCGGGTCCGTGGCGTCCTGCACGACGCTCCGAAAGCCCGCCCGGGCCATCAAGGTCGAAAACGATTGCCGCGTTTCCTCGCTACCGGTATCGACGACTCCGCCGACGACGCCGGCCAGCTTCCCCGCGGCACCGAGTCTGGTCAGGAGGCTCACGAAGTCGGCCCATTCCGTCGAGTCGGTCGTGGACCCGGCTGGCGGTGCCAGGATCAGCGCGGCGTTTCCGGTGATGTCCGCTTCCGTCGGCGGGACGTACTCCTTGCGCATCCGAGCCAGCGCGTCCTGACACTCGAGCGACTCCTCCGCGCGCGACGGCGCGCCGTCGTCGGGTAGCCGGCGTAATCGAATCAGTGCCCGCGCCTGAACGGCACCCACCGCGGCCGCAAGGGCCAACACCTCGGTGGCCCCGCAGCGCGAGGAGAACGCCACGACAACCGCAGTTTGTGTAGACGCCATGGCGTTGCCTACGCCAGATCGAGCAGCAGGATCTCCCCGCCGTGCTCCCCGACGCCCGACACGATCACTTCCTGTTCGTCGCTGATGGCCGCGCCATCGCCTGCGCTCAACGCTTCCGCGTTGACCGCGACCTGGCCGCGAACAACCTGCACCCACGCATGCCGCCCGGGTGCCAGCGTGTGCGTCACGCGATCGCCAGCGCCGACCTCGGTGACGTAGACCCGGGCCTGCTGCCTGATCACGGCCGTCCGTGACGAATCGCCCGATTCGGGTCCGGCAAGAAGGTGGAACCGGCCGCGCTTCTCCTCTGGCGTGAAGGCAACCTGTTGATAGGAGGGCGCAAGGTCCTCGGCGACAGGATCGATCCAGATCTGGAGCGAATGCGACGGTTCGGTGTCCGACGCATTGAACTCGCTGTGCACGATGCCATCGCCCGCGGTCATTGCCTGCAGCTCGTTCCGGCCCAACACATGCGAGCCGCTGAGGCTGTCGCGATGCGCCAGCCTCCCTTCGACGACGTAGGTCAGGATCTCCATGTCGCGGTGGCTATGAGGACCGAAGCCCTTGCCTGGCGCAATGCGGTCCTCGTTCAGGACACGCAGGGCGCGAAAGCCCACGAAGTTCGGGTCGTGGTAGCCGCCAAACGAGAAGGTGGCGTGGGAGCGCAGCCACCCGCGGTCGGCATAGCCCCGGTCGTTGCTCTTTCGAATCGTGATCATGGCTGAAGGCCTGCGGCCTCTAGTGTAACTAGAATGGGTTGATGCGTAGGCTGGACGCGTACCCGAACCGCGAGATACACCTTGGGGCCCTGGCCGTCTCCCGGCTGCTGCCCATCCGGGAGCGGCGGATGGTGGGACCGTGGTGCTTCCTGGATCGGTTTGGCCCCCTGACCTTCAACCAGGGGAAGCCGATGGACGTGGCGCCCCATCCCCACATCGGCCTCCAGACCGTGACGTGGCTCCACGAAGGCGAGGTGGTGCACGACGACAGCCTGGGGTTCGAATCGGTGCTGCGCCCGGGTGGCGTGAACGTGATGACGTCGGGGGGCGGCATCGCGCACGCCGAGCAGACGCCCCGCGACCATACCGGACGCCTGAACGGCGTGCAGCTGTGGACCGCCCTGCCAGAGGCAGACCGACACGGCGCAGCCGGCTTCGTGCAGGTACCGGAGGTGCCGTCGATCGAGCGGCCCGCCGGCGTCGTACAGGTGTTTGCCGGCACGCTCGACGGCGTCGCGTCGCCGGCCCCCCACTACTCGGATCTGCTGGGCGCGGACGTGCGGGTGCATCCGGGCCATGCGCTGGCCATGCCGCTGAATCCGGCGTACGAGCACGCGGTGTTGGTGATGAGCGGCGATTGCGCCTTCGACGGCCAGGCCCTCGACGAACGCGTGCTGTACTACCTGGGTACGACGCGCAGCGAGGCCAGCTTCTCCAGCCGCAGCGGCGGCCGCGTGCTCCTCATCGGTGGGCCGCCGTTTCCCGAAACGATCCTCATGTGGTGGAACTTCGTGGCGCGGACGCCAGACGAGATCGCACAGGCGCGCGCCGACTGGGAAGAGGGCCGCCGATTCGGCGACGTGCCGGCATACGACGGCCCCCGGTTGAGCGCTCCGGCACTGCTGCACCTGGCGCGGCCAAACCCGATCAGCTGAACTGGAGGCGCGGGAGGGACTCGAACCCTCGAATGGCGGTTTTGCAGACCGCCGCGTTGCCTCTTCGCCACCGCGCCTGACATCACCGGACACACTCGGCGTCAGTTCGACTTGAAGCTGACGCGCATCGTGACGCCGAACGTGCGCGGATCCCCAGGCTGCCCGACGTAGAGCCCGGTGTTGCCGGGCGCCGGCGACAGCAGGTCGAAGTAGTCCTCGTTGAGCAGGTTGCGAGACCAGACCGACAGCGTCCAGCCGTCTGCTGCCCGGAAGCCCACCCGGACGTTCAGCAACGAGTAGCCGGGCACCACGAGGTACTTCGACGCGCTGGCGCTGGACGAGAACGAGGAGCGATAGCTGGTGTCGAACGCGCCGAAGAACTCGCCGCTCCGGCCCATGATGCCCCCCGGATTGACGTACTCACCGCCGAAGGAGATGGCGCTCTTCGAGATGCCGGGGAGATCCGTGCCGGACACGTCCTTGACCTGCGGTCCGCCCGTATCTTCGAGCGGAGGCGGTGCGTCCTCGAAGGAAACGTACTTGCCGTCGGTGAACGCCCCGGCGGCGTAGAACGACAGGCGCCGGTTGATGCTGGCGCTGGCGTCAATCTCCAGACCGCGCACGCGCACTTTCTCGGCGTTGGCGAGGTACCCACGCAGCACACCCACTCCGGCGTTCACGACCTGCGCCTGAAAGTCCTTGATCGCCGTGTCGTAGACCGCCACGTTCGCGGTCACGCCGCGAAACGGCTCGGTCTTGATCCCCACCTCGATGTGGCGCACGTCCTCGGGCTTGACCGTTGCCGCCGACAACACGGGTCGATCCTGCGCGTCCGTGGGCACGCCGTTCAGGTTGAGGCCGACGGACTTGAAGCTGGTGGCGTAGGTGGTGTAGGTGTTGACGGGCCGGGCCACCTTGTAGGCCACGGTCATCTGGCCCGACACGTTCGTGTCGTCCACGTCGGCCGTGTAGGCCTGCGGGGCGAGGATGGATCGCTGAAGGGTGATGAGCGCCGGGTTCGTCGTCTGCAAGCCGCCATAGACCTGCTGGTCGAAGTTCACGTCCTTCTGGTCGTAGTTGAACCGGAGGCCGGGAAGGAGTCGCAGGCGATCGCTGATCGACCATTCGAGCTGGCCGAACGCCGCGGCGCTGACGTTGCGAAACCGGAGGAACTGGTCGAAGCCGTACCCGTCGAGCAGCCCCGGCGTCGCCGCGTTGGCGCTTGGCGCCAAGAGGAAGCGCGCCGCGGCCGATCCTTGCTCCTGCTTGAAGGAAGGATCGGAGTCGATCGCCTGCTGAAAGAGGAAGCCGCCGGCCACCACGTTCACGTTGGGCGTCAGGTCGCCCGCATAGCGCACTTCCTGGGTCCACTGCGTCTGGTAGGACGGGGCGGCCGAAACCGACGTGATGGGCAGGCCCACGAAGTCCCGGTCGTTCGACGGCTTCCAGTCCCAGAACCGCCAGGCCGTGGTGGACGTCAGCCGTCCCGGCCCCAACTTCCAATCCACGTTGAGCGACGCGCCGCCCAGTTCCTGGAAGGAGCGCATGGGCGAATCCACGTCCGTGACTCGATCGAAGGCGTTGAGGCTCGGCGCCGTATAGCCCAGGTCCGCGGCGATCTGCGCGTACTGCCGGTTCGCCGGTCGGAGCGTGGGCGCCACGCCCGCCACCACCTGCGTGTAGCCCCGCGGACGCTGGCGCGTATGGTCCAGGGCCAGGGCAACGGCGATCTTGTCCGACGGGGCAAAGAGCAACTGGCCCCGCACGCCCAGGTTGTTGAGGTCGTTCACGTCGTCGCCGGTGGCGGTGTTGAGCAACACGCCGTCGCGCTGCGTGCCCGAGAAGGACAGGCGCCCCGCGAAGTTCTTCAGCACCGGACCCGTGATCGATGCCTTGGCCTGGACGTATCCCAGGTTGCCGTAGTTGAGTTCGACCTCGGTTCCTGGCGTGAAGCTCGGCTTCCGTGTGGTGACGTTGATGGCGCCAGCGGTGGTGTTCTTGCCGAAGAGGGTTCCCTGAGGACCGCGCAGCACCTCCACTTGATCCACGTCGAGGAAGTCCAGCGTGGCGGCGGCGGGGCGTGCGTAGAACACGCCGTCGATGTAGAGGCCGACGCCCGGTTCGATGCCGTCGTTGGTCAAACCGAACGGCGCGCCCAGGCCGCGGATGTTGATCGCCGAGTTGCGGGGATTGGTTGAATAGAACTGGACTGTCGGGAGCATTTCCTTCAAGCGGTTCACGTTGAACGCACCGGCGTCCGCGACCAGGTCGCCTCTGACCACCGATACGGGAATCGGCACTTCCTGGGCCACTTCCTCGGTGCGCCGCGCCGTCACCACCACCGACTGGCTGAACCTGGCCGGGCTCAGAACGACGTCGCTCGTCGCGGTCTGCCCGGCTTCGAGCACCACCTGGCTGACGGCGGTTTCGAATCCGTCCAGCGCCGCCTCCACGCGGTAGCGGCCGGGCACGAGCGGTGTGGCACGATACGCGCCCTGACCGTCGCTGACGACCTCCACCGTCGCGCTTGTGCCCTCGTTGACGACCCTGACGAGGGCGCCCGGTATCGTGGCACCCGTCGAGTCGCGAACCACGCCGCTGATCGTGGCTTCTGTCTGGGCGGAGACGCTGAGCGGCAGAAGAGCCGCGACGAGCGCGGCAAGAACGGTGACAACGATGCGAGACATGACACTCCCCAGCCGGTCCAACGGTGCCGGCCATCAATGCCACGCAGCCTGTTGGCGTACGCGGCGAATCCAAGCCTGATTTGGTGAACAGGTTCAGCCGAGCGACGTGGCTTGGAGGAGGGAGTCTTACGAGGTAGGAACTAGCTCACTCACCGGCCGGTCGTCGGCTGCGTACACGCGCGCCGACAGGCGCACGCGCAGACGGACAAACGACAGGCAAAGCGAGAGAACGTCACGAGGTTTGTAGTGTAACGCGACGCCGCCGGGGCATGTCAAGGGCTGAGCTACGCTGCGCAAGTCTGCAGCAACGGCCTCGGTTCACCGCTCCGTGCCATCAGTGTCCCCAGCGCGACGCGAGGTAGGTGGCGAGCGACGCCACCTCCGATCCCTCGACCAACGCACCCCACTGCACCATCTTCGCAACCGAACGCCGCCAGGCCGCCTCTGACAGACGCTGCTGCTCGACGAGCGCGCCGTCGTGGCAGGACAGGCAGGCGCGCGCGTACACCGATTGGCCGGCGCGCGCGGCAACCGGGTCGAGCGACGGACGGGAGCGAACGCCGGACACGCCCGCGAGGTAGTCCAGAAGACGCTCGCGATCGCGGGCGGCGACCGGCAGGCTCCACCGTTCCATCTTCGTCACCTCTCGATCCCATCCTGCTCGCGTGAGCCGCTGCTCGGCGACGAGCTCGCCGCCGTGACATCCAGTACACCGTGCGCGATACACATCCGAACCCGGATCCGGCGACGCCTGACCCGCCGCGGCGGCGACAGGCGCCAGCAGCGCCAGCCACAGGACGATCACGAGGCGTCTCACGCGCGGACGTCGATGCGTACCTGGTCGGGCGCGTTCCACAAATAGCCCGAGGGGTTCCACGGCGGCACCACGGGTTGCGTGTGGCCGCGCCCGTCGGTTGCCCTCGAAAGGATCGTGTACGACTCCGGCCTGGTGACGTCGAAGGCGAACTCGAACCGACGCCAGGTGTACGGCACTCGATCGCCGATCAGGCGAGCGGGTTGCCACGAGGCACCTCCGTCGGTGGACACATCCACCTTCGCGACGTCGGTCTCACCGGCCCATGCGAACCCGGCCACCGCCACGCGCCCCGGCGCGACGACGGCGCCCTCGAGTGGACGCGTGATGAGTGACTTGACGGCGAGACCAGTGAGCGGCTCCATCTGCTTCGCGTCCACAGCCGCGCCAGGGGCAACGCGCGTCGCCGGATACCGATACGCGCTGGCCACCCAGAACCCGTCGTGGTCGCGTGGCGCCACCGTGAGGCGGTCGAGCCACTTGACCGAATAGGCGCCTTCCCAACCAGGCGCGATGACGCGCAGCGGGAACCCGTGATCGGAAGGAAGCGGCACGTCGTTCATCGCGTATGCGACGAGCGTGTCTGGGTCAGCGGCCTTGGCGATGGGCAACTGCCGGACGAAGGACGGCTGTGTCCCAAACGGCCGATCGCCTCCGGCCATCCACACGTGCGTGCCCGACGGCAGCGCGCCCGCCCGCTTCAGCAGATCGACCAGGCGCACGCCGGTCCAGCGCGCCGTGCCGACCGCGCCGCGACGCCACTGAATGCCGGCCACGGGAGGATCGAAGAACGCCCGCCCGTTGCCCGCGCATTCGAGCGTCGCCGTCACGGTCAAAGCCGGCATGCCCCGCAGATCGCTCAGGGAGAGCGACTGCGGCGTGGCCACCTCGCCGTCGATCACGAGGCGCCACGCGCCCTCTTCTGCCCGCGGTGCCATCATGTGGCTCCGCACGTAGAAGGCGGCGACAGGTGTGATGAACGCGTCGAGGAGCGCCGTCGGTGTCTCGAGATCAAGTGGATTGGGCGACCGGATCAGCAGGCGCGCGTCCTTGCCGGCCGGCACCTGCGCGAGCAGATCTCCTGGAGCCATCGCAGCGGTCGCGATGCCTGCGCCGAGCCTGCCGGTCAGCGCCAGCAACTGCCGCCGCGACAACGGCGATGAAGTCTGGAACGACATTCAGGATCAGTCGGTCGCCCCGAGCCGCCGGAGAAGCTCAACCGCCTCCGTGTGCCCGGCAAAGACGTCGCCGCCGCGATTGCGGCGCGGCGCCGCGGCCAGCTGCAGCGGCGTCTGGCCGCGCCGGTTCTTGGCATTCACGGCGGCGCCCTGGTCCACCAGCCGCTCGATCACGCGGTTCATGCCGGCGCGCGCCGCCAGGTGGAGCACGGTGTTGCCGGCGCGGTCCGCGGCGTTGACGTCGGCGCGGCTGGCGGTGAGGATCGTGACCAGGTCGAGGGCGTCCTTCTCGACTTCGTCGTCGGTCTGCGTGTTGTAGGCGCGGAAGAACACGTTTCGATCGCGGCGGTCTTCTCCGAGGCCCTCCCCGCCGAGCGAGTTGATCCGGTCGGTTTCCATCGCGGCCAGGAGCGGCGTCGAGCCGTCCGGCAACGACAGCGATGGGTCGGCGTGCGCCTCGAGTAGCGAGCGGAGGATGCGGACCTCCCCGAACCTCGCGGCCAGATAGACGGGCGTCGCGCCGACAAGCGTGTCGCCGAACGCGTAGTCCGCGCTTTGGCGCCGGGCGCCAGACGGCTTCGTGATGCGCTGGTTCACGTCGGCCCCATGGGCGGTCAGCGCCGTGGTCAGCTCGACGTTGCGGCGCAGAATGGCGGCGTGCAGCGCCGAATAGCCGGCGTCCGCCGCGTTCGGCGCGGCGCCGCGCTCGAGCAGCAGGCGGCCAACCGATGCCTCGTTGCTGTACGCGGCGACGACGAGCGCACTCATGCCGCTGGGAGCCGTGTCGTTCACGTCGGCGCCGGCCGCAAGCAGCAGCGAAGTCGACTCGACGTCACCCTGCTGCACCGCAAACAGCAGCGCCGTGTAGCCGCCCTCCTTCACGTAGACGATGTCGTGCTCTCGGACGTGCTTCTCGAAGGCACCGGGGTCGTAGCTGCCGCCGCGCGACGCCTTGACGAACGCTTTTCGCTCCCGCACGCGCGACCTGAGCGCCAGGTCGGCGCCACCGGCGATGAGCGCCCGCACCGCGGCCGGCTGCCGGTGCGCCGCCGCCCACATGAGCGCCGTCTGATCGTGCGTGGCCTCGCGGGCGTTGACGTCGGCGCCGCGCTCCAGCAGCGCCGCGATGGTCCGCGGCCGGCCCGTGCGCGCGGCCTCCATCAACGGCGAAACGCCATGCAGGTGCGTCACGTTCGGGTTCGCGCCGGCCTCGAGCAGAGCCAACGCAACCGCAGGGTCGTCGTGGATGCTGGCGAGGAACAGCGGGGTGACGCCCAGGTCGTTCGCGGCGTTGACGTTGGCGCGGGCGCGAAGGAGCCGCGTCGCCAACTCGACGTCCCCCCAGTACGCCGCCCAATGCAGGGCCGTGGCGCCGTCGGCCTGGGCTGCGTTCGCGTCCGCCCGACGCTCGAGGAGAGCCTGTACGGCCGCGCGATCGCGCGCCTTGGCCGCCGCCACCAGCGCCGCCCCGCCCCCGGTGTCGGCGGACGCGGCGGCTGCCACGCCGGCAACCGCCGCTACCGCAAGCATCTGCACGAACGGATGGAATCGGCTGTTCACGGTGCGCTCCTCAGATCAGGGAAAGATGCTTCAGCGTGCCGGTGCTGTTGCCAAGATGGTCGACCGGCGTGCCCAGCCAGTCCAGCAGCGTGAGATGCAGGTTCGGCAAGGGCGTATCCTGCGGGTAACGGATGTGGCGCCCGCCGCCGCCCGCGCCGCCGGCGAGCACGAGCGGCAGGTTCTCGGTCGAATGCGCGTTCCCATCGGACATCCCCGAGCCGTAGAGCAGCGCGACGCTGTCGAGGAGCGACCCGTTGCCCTCGCGCGTCTCCTGGAGCCTGCCGACGTAATAGGCGAAGAGCGACGCGTGGTGCGCGTTGATGAGCGCGTAGTTCTGCTGCTTGTACGCGTCGTTCTGGTGATGCGACGACGGGTGATGCGCGTCGGTGGCACCAATCTCCGGATACTGGCGCCCGCTCAGCTCGCGGCCCAGCATGAACGTGATGATTCGGGTCGTGTCGGTCTGGTAGGCCAGCACCTGGAGATCGAACATCAGCTTCGCGTAGTCGGCGTAGTTCGCCGGCACCGCGGTCGGCTGGTCGATCGGCAGCGCCTGGTCGTCCCGGCGGCGCTCCGTCCGCTCGATGCGCCGCTCGACGTCGCGCACGCTGTCGAAGTACTCCCCGATCTTGAGCCGATCCCCGGCGCCCAGCGTCCGCGAGAGACGGCTGGCTTCGTCGCCGATCGAGTCCAGGATGCTCTTGTTCCGGCGCAGGCGCGCCAGCCGGGCCGCCGGGTCGCTGGAGCCGCCGTCGCCGAAGATGCGCTCGAACACCAGGCGCGGGTTGTGCTCCATGGGCAGCGGCGTGCGCTCGCCCTTCCAGGCGATGGTGTTGACGTAGGTGCAGCTGAACCCCGGGTCGCACGAGCCGGCGAAGTCGTTCGGCTCCAGCGTCAGCTCCAGCGAGGCCAGCGGCGTGTCCTGGCCTGCGGCGCCCGCCGCGATCTGGTCCATCGACACGCCGGCGGCCACGCCCGCCTGGCTCTGGATCTCCCGCGGCGGCACTCCGGTCAGCCACCGCGTGCTGGCGCGCGAGTGCAGGCTGGCGCCGGCGTTCTTGGACACGTTCAGGCCCGACAGCACCGCGATGGACTGCCGGTACGGCTCGAGCGCCTTCAACGTGGGGGTGAACTCGAATCCGGCGCCTTCGGTGGCGGGCGTCCACTGGCTCATGAGCATGCCGTTGGGCGTGTAGACCGCGCCGAAGCGGCGGACCGCCGCCGCGGCGGTCTTTCGCTGCGCCACGAGGGCTGGCACCATACCGTCGAGCAGCGGCAGCGCCAGGGTCACTCCCAGGCTCCGGAGGACCGTGCGACGCGAAAGGCTCTTCCTGGTAACGATCATGACGGCCGACTCCTCATCTGAAAGGGCGTGCTCTTGACGATGCCGAGGATGACCGACGACCAACGCCGGTCAGGCGCGGTGGTGCGAACGATCTGCCGGACGGCCGGCGCGTCGTAGTAGTCGAGATCGCGACCGAGCGCGTACGTCAGCAGCTTCTCGACCACCGTCTGCGCGAACTGGTCGCGGCGCGACAGCAGAAACGCGCGCAGTCCTTCCGGGCCGTCCAAGCTGGTGCCATCCGGCATGCCGGCGCTGGCATCGATGCGCGGCTGCGGCCGAACGCCGCCCGGCGGCTCGGCGTCCCCGACGACCGACGACGGCAGCTCGGTGTCGCGCCATTCGCCGATGGCGTCGAACTGCTCCAGTGCGAAGCCCAGCGGGTCCATCCGCGCGTGGCAGCTGGCGCACGCCGGGTTCTGTCGGTGCGCCGCGAGCCGCTCCCGCACCGACACCTGCGGGCTGCCCGCCGTGTTCTCGCGCAGCGGTGGAATGTCGGCCGGCGGCGGTGGCGGCGGCGTGCCGAGAAGATTCTCGAGCAGCCACTTGCCGCGCAGCACCGGCGACGTGCGGTTGGGATAGGACGTGACGGTCAGAATGCTGCCGTGGCCAAGCAGGCCCTGGCGTTTCGGATCCGCCACCATGACGCGCCGAAACTGCGGGCCGTAGATGCCGGCGATGCCGTAGTGCCGGGCCAGCCGTCCGTTGGCGAAGGTGTAGTCGGCCATCAGCATGTCCGTCAGCGCGTGGTCCTCGCGCACCTGGCTATTCATGAACAGCTCGGTCTCCCGCTGGAAGGCTTCGCGCAGGTTTTCGTCGAACTGCGGAAAGAGATCGGAGTCGGGGACGACGTCGCGCAGGTTGCGGACGACCAGCCACTGGGACACGAAGTTGTCCACCAGCGCGTGCGACCGTGTGTCGGCCAGCATGCGGCGCACCTGCCGCTCGAGTACGGCGGGCTCGCGGAGCGTACCCGTGGCCGCCACGTTCAGCAGCTCCTCGTCCGGGATGCTGCTCCAGAGGAAGAACGACAGACGGGACGCCAGCTCGAGGTCCGAGACCGCACGCGGGCCGCCGGCACCAGCGTCCCCTTCGGCGCGGAACAGGAACAGCGGGCTGACCAGCAGCCGCTCGATTGCGAGCTGGACACCGCCATCGAAGCCGTTCTCGGACCGCCCCTCTCGATACAGTGCCAGGAGGGGTCGCAGATCGTCGTCGGTGGGCGGCCGCCGGTAGGCACGCCGCGCCAGCCTCGTCAGGATCCTGCGAGCGCAGGGCTCTTCGTCCGCGGCGTTCTTCGGTTCGCAGACGAGCACGCCCTGGCGGAGGGCCGAGCTGCCATGACCCGATGCGGCAAAGGGCCCGCTGATCGCAACGCTGGCGACGGAGGGGTTGCCGTCGGGGATCTCGTTGCGATTCAACGACACGCCGACCTGGGGCTGGATGACGCCTTCGGGCGACCACGCGCCGGCGACGAACGACACGCCGACGACCCGGCGGCCGGCCTTCGCCGGGAACCGGACCTCCAGCGTCCGGTCCATGTTGTGCGAGTAGTCCTCCCACTCGGGGCCCATCCGGATGTTCGAGCTGTAGTTCTCCGGCGGCGCCAGCTTCACCCATTCGTCGCCGCCCACGGTGAACCGCTTCACCAGCGCGCCGTCCACCCGCACGTCGAGCAGGTGCTTGGCGCCCAGGCCCTTGATGTGATCGTTGGTCGTCCGGTGCAGCAGCAGCTTGACGACGTACTCGCCGTCGGCGGGAAAGACGTACGGGACGGCCGCTCCGCCCCGCGACCCGAACGGCAGCTCCTCGCTCATCCGATCGTCCTGACTCATCCACTTGTGCACCCGCACCTGCGTGAAGTCTGGCGTGTCCGGACGGCCGAGCACCGAAGCGCTGATTTTTCGCGCCGCGGACAGGTACCGCTCCATCAGCAGCGGCGAGAAGGACAGGATGTCCGCGTTGTTGTCGAACCCGTGGACGTCGGTGTTGTCGCCTGGGAGCAGGGCCCGCCCGTCGATCTCGAGGCCGAAGAGGTCGCGGATGGCGTTCGTGTACTCGGTGCGATTCAGGCGATGCACCGTGGTGCGCCCGGGGGCCTGATGCACTGCGGCCGCGCGATCGAGTGCCGCCTCCAGGTCGGCCACCACCGCCAGACGGCTCGCGGCATCAGGTGCGGGGCGCCCCGCCGGCGGCATCGACTGGGTCCGCAAGGCTCGCACCACCTTTTCCCAGAGGCGTGGATCGCTGCCGGGCGTGCCGACGTCGGCCGTGTCCAGTTCCAGGCCCGCCGTGCGAAGGCGTGTGTTGTGGCAGGTCACGCAGTTGGCATCGAGGAACGCGCGGCTACGGCCGGCGGACGAGGCCTCCTGCCGCGCGGCCACCACGGGACGGTGCGCGTCCCAGGCGAGGCTCAGCACCAGCAGCGGGAAAGCGACGACAACGAATCTTCGAGCGCGAATCATGGCGGTGTCAGCGGTCAGTGGGCAGAAAAGAGAAGGCCGGGAAACAGAAAACTGTTCCCGGGCTGAAAGTCGGGCGCTGTGGCCTGGAGTGTTACGGGAGCGTGCGAGGTACAGCGTTGCCGATGCCGGGAGAGGCTCCTGGACGACAACGACAACGGCCGGCGGAAGCGGGCTGCGGCTGCACGAGCTGTCTTTGTAGCGAAGACCTTCGCCGCGGGTCAATGAAAGTTGACTTCCCAGACGTGCGTCGCCGGACGCGCCCCTCAGGAAGTCAAGATTGTTTGACCATCCGCTGGCGTGCCCGCTACAACCTACACAATGTTTTCGATCGCCCGCCGTGCATGTTGTCGCCGCTGTGCTCTCTCCGGCATCGCGCGTGGTGGTGTGGTCTGCTTTCGGATGTGATCTGAAAGCCAACTGATTGTCCCGCGGAAGGCCCGGAGCTGTTGTCCGGGCCTTTTGTCGTTTCTGCCCGGACGTTTCGAGTCGGCGGCCTTGCCGCACTCATCTCACGGAACGAACGGAGCAGAACTCACATGTCAGGACCGACACGCCAGCGCAGGCATTTTCTCCAGTTGACGCACTCCCATCCCGCGGTGGCCCTCGCCGTCGCACTCCTGCTCGCCGGGGGCACCGCCCTCGCGCAACAGGGCAGCACCGCCATCGTCGTCGGTCTGGTGGAAGACCAGAGCCGCGCGGCCATTCCCGGCGCGGTCGTCGCGCTGACCAGCGCGGACACCAACACCACGACCGAGGTCGTGACCGACGAACGCGGCCAATACCGGACGCCGCCGCTCCGGATCGGACGCTACCGCGTCCAGATCGAGCTGGCTGGCTTCAAGCGGTTCCAGACGCAGGAGATCGTGCTGAACCTCGGCGACGTGCGCACGGTCAACGCCACGCTCGAACTGGGCGGACTGTCGGAGGAGGTCACCGTCTCCGCCGCGCCGCCGCTCATCCAGGTGGCGGACTCGACGGTGGGCACCGTCATCACCAACCAACAGATCAAGGACCTGCCGCTCAATGGCCGCGACTACCTGCAGCTGGCGGCGGTGTCGGGCGGCACGGGCGTCGGCGGCGGTGTCGGCATCAGCGTCGGCGGCCAGAACGGCGCCCAGGTGGCGTTCCTGCTCGACGGACAGGACAACAACAACCAGCAGATCGCCGTGCGGGACCAGAAGGAAGTGATCAAGCCGTCGATCGACGCCATTCAGGAGTTCAAGGTCGTCACCAACAGCTACTCCGCGGAATACGGCCGGTCGTCGGCGGGCGTCGTCAGCGTCGCGCTCAAGTCGGGCACCAACCAGCTGAGCGGCGCCGTCTACGAGTTCTTCCGCGACGCGAAGTTCGACGCCAAGGACTATTTTGCCGCCGAGAAGCAGCCGTTCCGGCGCGATCAGTTCGGCGGCGCGCTCGGCGGGCCGATCGTGCGCAACAAGACGTTCGTGTTCGGCGACATCGAGGCCGGCAGGATCCGCCAGTCGAACCCGGTCATCTCGAATCTGCCCTCCGCGGCGCCGCGACTGGGGCAGTTCTCGAGCTCGATTCGCGATCCGCTGACGGGCCAGCCGTTCCCGAACAACCAGATTCCGGAGGGGCGCATCGACCCGATCGCCGCCAAGGCACTGGCGTACCTGCCGCTGCCGCAGACGTCGGCAGCGACACAGAACTACCTGTTCAACAGTCCCCGCAACCAGGACGCAAGGAAGGGCGACGTCCGCGTCGACCAGATCCTCAGCGGCAACCAGAACGCGTACTTCCGCTACAGCTACCAGGCCTTCGACGACAGCGCCAACGCGCCGCTGCCGCCCGACGCCAACGGGAACGTCTATTCAGGCGGCGGAGCCGATACCTCCATCAGCCACAGCTGGGTCGGCGTACACAACAAGGTGTGGTCGCCACGGTTCCTGAGCTCCTTCCGCGTCGGGGCCAACAGCATCGCGTGGTCCAGCGAACTGCCGGATCAGGCGCTGAAGGGCATCGGGATTCCCGGGGTCGCGGAGTCCGAGCCGGGCTTCTCCCAGATCTCGATCACCGGGTTTCCGAGCTGGGGCGTCTCGAACACGCCGAACTACGACACATCCCGGAACCGACAGGCGTCGGGCGACATCACCTGGACGGAGGGTGCGCACACGGTGAAGGCCGGCGTGCAGGCGAACTGGCTGCAGACCAGCTTCCTGAGCTCGCAGCGATCGAGCGGCATCTTCAACTTCAACGGTCAGTACACCGGCAGTCCCTTCGCCGATTACTTGCTGGGCTACGCGTCGGCGGCCAGCCTGTCGAAGTGGGCCGAGCTCGAGTTCCGCACCCGGTACACACACTTCTTCGTGCAAGACGACTGGCGTCTCACGTCGCGCCTCACCCTCAACGCCGGCCTGCGCTACGAGTTGAGCCCACCGCCGCTCGAGTTGTACGACCGCATCGTCAACTTCGACATCGACACCGACCCGGCGAACCCGCGGCTGGTGGCGTCCGGGGCGGAAGGCGACGACTACGCGTCGCGCGCGCTGCAAGGGCTGAACAACAACATGTGGGCGCCGCGCCTCGGCTTCGCCTACAGCCTCGGCGACAAGTCGGTGCTTCGCGGCGGCTGGGGACTCTTCTACTCCAACATGATCACCGTCGGCGGCATGTCGTCGATGCAGATCAACCCGCCCAACCATCTCCGAATCCAGCTGAGCACCGATCGAAACGTGCCGTCGCTCTTTCTCCAGAACGGCTTCGCGGCCGACGCCCTGACGCCGAGGTTCGCGCGCAACGTCACGCTGGTGTCCTGGGATCGGGACGGCAAGGTGCCGACCTCCCAGCAGTGGAACGTGAACGTTCAGCGGGAGCTGCCCGGCGCGGTGCTGGTCGAAGTCGGCTACACCGGGAACTGGCTATACAACGATTGGCTGTCGCTCGACGGCAACCCAGCGCCTCCTGGGGCGGGCGACATCAACGCCCGCCGCCTCTATCAGACCGCTGTCGTACCCGGCAGCACGGACGTGATCACGCTGGCCAACGTCGTCCGCATCGAGAAGGACGGCTGGCTGCGACACAACGCGCTGCAGACCAGGCTGGAGAAGCGCTACGCGAGCGGCATCTCGTTCCTGGCGAACTACACGCTGTCGAAGACGTTCGGTCTCAGCTACCCGCCCGGCGGCGCCAACAACGTGTTCCAGGATCCGGGCAACCTGGACGGCGAGGAAGCGCCGGGCGAGAACGACCGCCGCCACAAGTTCGTCGCCAGCGGCATCTACGAGCTGCCGTACGGACGCGCGCAGGGCGGCGGGGGCGGGTTGGCGAAGGCCGTCCTCGGCGGATGGAGCGTGAGCCCGATTCTCACGATTGTCTCGGGAGCCCCCCTCAACCTCACGGTCAACGGCAACCCCTCGAACACCGGCCAGTCCGACCGTCCCAACGTGGTCGGCGACTGGAAGCTGGACAACCCGACCGAGAACGCCTGGTTCAACACGGCGGCCTTCGTGGCCAACGATCGCTACACGCTGGGCAACGCGCCGCGGAACCTGCTGCGCGGACCGGGAATGTTCAATCTCGACTTCGCCCTTCGGAAGGTGTTCCCCGTGACGTCTGGTGTTCGCGGCGAAGTGCGCGTCGAGCAGTTCAACGCCACCAACACGACGCCCTTCGGCAACCCCAACACGCAGGTGGGCAACCCGAACTTCGGGCGCATTCTCTCGGCCGGGCCGGGCCGCAGCACGCAGTTCTCAGTGAAGTTGTTGTTTTGAGGGCTTCTGGCTCCGGGCTCCGGGAAGAACAATGATCAAAGAACGCTCGATCAAGACGTTGGTGGTGATCGCTGCCGCGGGTTTCGCGGCGGCGGTCGTCGGCGTCACGGCGCAGCAGCGCACCGGCGCACCAGCAGCCCCGGCGCCGGTGCCGACCGGGGAGAAAGCGCTGCCGGCGGCCAGCAGGACCGCGCCGTCCGTGCGGGCAACGCTCGACCAGTACTGCATCAGCTGCCACAGCACGGCGACGCGCGCCGGTGGCCTGGCACTGGACGCCGTCGATGCGGACCATCCGGGTGCTCACGCCGACGTGTTCGAGAAGGTGGTCGTCCGGCTTCGCCAGCGGTCGATGCCGCCTCCCGGCCTGCCGCGGCCGAACGAGGCCACCTACGACGCGCTGGCGACGGGGCTGGAGCGTCAGCTCGACCAGGCGTGGAAGGCGGCGCCGAACGTCGGCCGTGTTAGCCCCGTGCATCGCCTGAACCGGATTGAGTACAACAACGCCATCCGCGACTTGTTCGCGCTCGACGTCGACGTGACGTCGCTCCTGCCCGCCGACGAGACGGCGGACGGCAGCTTCGACAACTTCGGCGACGTGCTGTCGCTCTCCACCGCGCACCTCGATCGGTACATGTCGGTGGCGCGCCAGGTGACACGCCTGGCGACGGGTCTGCCGCCGGCGAACGCGACCACCGAGACGTTCGAGGTTCCGCTGCACGTCGTCCAGGACGATCGGCGCAGCGAGGACCTGCCGCTGGGATCGCGCGGCGGCGTCGCCGTTCGCTACACCTTCCCTGTGGACGGCGAGTACTCGTTCCAGGTCCGCCTGCGCACCAACTGGCAGGACTACATCATGGGGCTCGGCTGGCCCCAGCAGCTCGACGTGCGGGTCGATGGCGAGCGCGTCGCGCGCTTCACGATCGGCGGCGACGCGCCGGGCACGCCGTCCCCGGAGAGCTTCACCGGCCCCGGCGAGCCCGGCTCGCTCGACTGGGAAGCGTTCATGATGTCGGCGGACCGCAAGCTCGAGGTGCGGGTGCCGGTCACGGCGGGCACGCGCGTGGTCGGCGTCTCGTACCTCCGAGAGCTGTGGGAGCCGGAAGGCGTGCCGCAGCCGATGCAGCGGGGACGGCTGCTGGCCAACGACGAGCTGTACATGGACTACCAGGCGGTCCATGCGCTGCAGATCGGCGGGCCGTACACGACGTCCGGCGTCGGAGAAGGCACGGCGAAGGACACACCCAGCCGCCGCGCGGTCTTCGTCTGCGAGCCGCAGCCAGGCACCGCCGAGGCGCCCTGCGCCGAGCGGATCCTGTCGCGCCTCGCCAGGCGCGCGTACCGCCGCCCGGTGACCGGGCGCGATCTGACGTTGCTCCGGGGCTTCTTCGAGCGCGGCCGCAAGGACGGGGGAAGCTTCGAGGCCGGCATCCAGTTCGCGCTCGAGTTCATGATCACGGACCCGGCGTTCCTGCTGCGCGTGCACAAGGAAACGGCACCCGGCGCGCGGCAGAGCGACGTCGAGCTGGCCTCGCGGCTGTCGTTCTTCCTCTGGAGCAGCATTCCGGACGACACGCTGCTGGACCTGGCTGTACGCGGCAGGCTGAGCGAGCCGGCGGTCCTCGAGCGACAGGTCAAGCGCATGCTGGCCGACCCGCGCGCCGTCGACGCGCTGGCCGGCAACTTCGCCGGCCAGTGGCTGAACCTGCGCCGTGTCGCGGAAGTGATCGTCGACCCCGAGGCCTATCCGCACTTCGACACGAACCTTCTCGAGGCGTTCCAGACCGAGACGAGCCTGTTCGTCGGCACCAGCATCCGTGACGACCGGCCGGTGTCCGAGCTGCTCAACGCCGACTACACGTTCGTCAACGAGCGGCTCGCGCGCCACTACGGCATCCCCGGCGTGTACGGCAGCCGCTTTCGCCGGGTGACGCTGCCGAACCTCGGGCAACGCGGCGGGCTGCTCGGCCAGGGGGCCCTGCTCGCCGCCACGTCCTATCCCGACCGCACGTCGCCCGTGCTGCGCGGCAAGTGGCTGCTCGACAACATCCTCGGCACGCCCATTCCCCCGCCGCCGCCGGGAGTGGACACCAATCTCGACAGCAAGCCTGGCCAGGCGGCCAAGTCCATTCGCGAGCGCCTCGCCCAGCATCGCGCCAACCCGGTCTGCGCGAGCTGCCACTCGCTCATGGATCCGCTGGGCTTCGCCCTCGAGAACTTCGACGTGCTGGGCGGCTGGAGTACGGCGGACGAGACGGGACACGCGGTGGACGCCGAGGGCCGGATGGCAAGTGGCGCCACGGTGGCCGGCTTCGCTGGCCTGCGGCGCCTGCTGCTGGCGCGCCCGGACCAGTTTCCGCGGACGGTCACCGAGAAGCTGCTGTCCTACGCCTTGGGACGCCGGCTCGAGTCCTTCGATCAACCGGTCGTGCGGACCATCGTTCGCGACGCGCAGGCATCCGGCTATCGCTGGTCGTCCATCGTGCTCGGCATCGCCGGGAGCGAACCGTTCCTGAGGCGCGGCGCGCGTCCGGTGGCAGCCGCGGACGCCCGCTCCGCGCGCCGTTGAGAGCCACGGTGTCACGCCGCCTGCTGGACAAACACAGTCATTTGGAGAAAACGTCATGACCTACGTTTCTGGAAAGACGCTGCCGCGCCGGACCGTGCTGCGCGGCCTGGGCACCACGCTGGCGCTGCCGCTCCTGGACGCGATGGTGCCGGCCTTCTCGTTGACGGCCGCAACCAGACCTATCCACCGCTTCCAGGCGTTCTACATCCCGAATGGCTCGGCCATGCCGCACTGGGCGGTGAAGGACGGGACCGGTCAGAACGGCGAGGACTTCGAACTGTCCCCCATCCTCGAGCCGCTGGCGCCGTTCAAGAAACAGCTGATCGTGCTCTCGGGCCTGCAGGCGAACTGGGTGACGGCACACGCTGGTGCCGCCGGCTCGTTCCTGACGGGTGTGATGCAGGGCGGCCGCAACGAGGTCGAGATCCTCGCGGATGTTTCGATCGATCAGTTGATGGCACGCACACTGGGCAAAGAGACGCAGCTCGGCTCGCTGGAGATGTCGCTCGACGCCACCCAGAACGCCGGCGCGTGCACGGCCAACCTGAGCTGCGTCTACACGCACACCATCTCGTGGCGTGGGCAGCACCAGCCGTTGCCCATGGAACACAACCCGCGCGCGGTGTTCGAGCGCCTGTTCGGGGACAGCGGCAGCACGGCCCGCGACGCGCGGCAGGCGCGCATCCAGCAGCGCAAGAGCCTCCTGGATGCGGTGACCGACCGGCTGGCGGAGGTCAAGCGCGACATCGGGCGGCAAGACGGGCGAAAGGTGGACGAGTACACCGAGTCGGTGCGCGACGTCGAGCGCCGCCTGCAGTTGTCGGAGGCGCAGGCCGACGTCGAACTGCCGGTGCTGGACCAGCCGCAGGGCGCGCCGCCGGTCTTCGAGGATCACCTGGCGCTGATGCTCGACCTGCAGATCCTGGCGTATCGCACCGATCTGACGCGCGTGATCACGTTCATGCTCAGCAAGGAGCAGAGCGCGCGGCCCTACCCACAGGTGGGGGTGCCGGAAGCGCACCATCCACTCTCGCACCACAACGACGACCCGGTGAAGGTGGCGCACATGGCGAAGATCAACCGCTACCACGCCCAGCTGTTCTCGAACTACCTCGAGAAGCTGCGCGCGACGCCCGACGGCGACGGGACGCTGCTCGACCACATCACGATCCTCTACGGCGGCGGCATCTCGAACAGCACCAACCACTCGGGCACCAATCTGCCCGTGCTGCTGGCCGGCGGGGGCGCCGGCACGCTGCGTGGTGGGCGGCACCTCTCGTACACGGACAAGCCGTACCTGGGGAACCTGTTGGTGACGCTGATGGACAAGTACGGCCTGCCTGTGGAGCGGGTGGGCGGCAGCACCAAGAGCCTTCCGATCGATGCGCTTCCGGGCCTGGCGGGCTGACGTGCATCACAGGCACCCCGTGCGAGGAGAGACGTCGATGACAGCGTGGTTACGAACTCTGGCCGTCACGGCATTCGCCGTGTCGAACATCGCCGCGACGGAGGCCGATCTGCGGCTCGTCGACGCCGCGAAGCGGGCGGATGCGGCGGCGGTCCGTGCCCTGCTGAAGGCAGGCGTGAATCCCCGCCTGGCCGAGAAGGACGGGACGACGGCGCTGCATTGGGCGGCGTATCGCGACGATCTGGAGAGCGTCGATGCCCTGATCCGCGCGGGGGCCTCCGTGAGCGCTGCCAACGATCTCGGCGCGACGCCGCTCTGGGCGGCGGCGCTGAACGGCAACGGCGGTGTGGCCCGGAGGCTCCTGGCGGCGGGCGCGAACCCGAACGCCGCGCTGACGCTGGGCGAAACACTGGTGATGACGGCCGCCCGGAGCGGCGCCGCCGACGTCGTCGAGCAGTTGCTGGCCAGCGGCGCAGACCCGAATCGCCGCGCGGCGAGGGGGCAGACGGCGCTGATGTGGGCCATCGCCCAGCGACATCCTGGCGTGGTCAAGGCGTTGCTGGCACATGGCGCCGACGTGCACGCGCGCACGGACGTGTGGACGGCGGTCAAGAAGACCGATTCCCAGCAGTCCAGCCACCCGGACTACCAGGTGCGCGTGAAAGAGGGCGGCGAGACGGCGCTCCTGTTCGCGGCGCGGGTGGGTGACGTGGAGGCTGCCAGGTTGCTCGTCGATGCTGGCGCGAACGTGAACGACCAGTCGGCCTCCGGAACCAGCGCCACCGTCCTCGCCGCCCACAGCGACCACGACGACGTGGTGGCGTTCCTGCTCGACCGCGGGGCAGACGCCAACACCGCCGGTGCCGGCTATACGGCGCTGCATGCCGCCATCCTGCGCCGCAACCTCAAGGCAGTGCAGGCGCTCGTCGAGCACGGCGCCGATGCCAATGCGCCACTCCGCGCGCCCACGACCACACGGCGGGATGCCGACGACTACTACTTTCACAACACCTTCGTCGGCGCCACACCGATCTGGCTGGCGGCGCGCTTCAGCGAACCCGACGTCGTGCGATTGCTGGCACAGCACGGCGCGGACCCGCGCTTCGTGCAGAACATCGAGTATCCGTCCGGTAGCTACGGTACTTACAGCCGGGTCGTGGAGGGACCGACCAGCGTGCTGATGGCTGCGCTGGGCATGGGCGGCCGCCGCACGCGAGGGTGGGCCCTGCCCGCCAAGGCGCAGCAGGAAGCCTTGGTGCTCGACGCAGTGAAAGCCGTCCTGGCGCTCGGCGTCGACCCGAACGTCGTGAACGCCGACGGCAACACGGCACTGCACTGGGCGGCCGACGAGGGGCTCGAACCGGCCGTGAAGTTGCTGATCGAAAGCGGGGCCAGCGTGGAGATCAAGAACAAGAAGGGTGAGACCGCGCTCGAGAACGCCGCCCCAGGCCAGCAATCGCGGCCGGCACGCCGGCCACGGCGGGAACAATAGGCGCGACGTTCAAAGCGGCGAAGGTGTTCTTGTAAGGCTGGTGCGGGGAGTCCACGGCATCCTGAAAGACGGTGGCTCGCGACGCGAGTTCGTGCCGCGGAAGAAACAGGAACGTGGTCGAGTCGAGCTCGAAGTAGACGAAGTCCGCTTCTCCTGCCGGGCCGACGAGCGTATGCGCGACAGCCGTCGAGGGGCTCGCGGCGCCGCGTGTCGCCTTCTTCAATGCCACGACGTAGTTGCCGAGGCGCACGGTCCGTTTGCGGAATCCGTCGCGCGACGGAATCAGCGTCAGGCGCGTCGTCGGCATCTCCGACCGGACGCGTCGATAGAACGCCACGAAAAGCGCGTCCTGCAACAGCTGTCGTCGCCGCTGGAGCTGGCGGCACTGCCGTTGACGCTCGTGCCCGGACGGCGCACCCGGCAGCAGTCGCAGATGCCACTGCCGGACGCACTCCCTGGTGACGCCAAAGTCCAGCGCGATGCGGGCAAACGTCACGCAGGGCTGGCGAAGCTGTTCGATCAGCCGGGCTTGTGACCCGATGCCGTACCGGTCCTCGAAGAGGCCGACCCAAGATGGATCGTCGTGTGGTTCGTCCATGACCGCGTGCCTGAGCCTCCTGGTGCCACTTCACCCGGCGCTCGCGCTTCCCGCGGCCTGCACAAAAGGAAAAGGCCCGGAAGAACGAGTCTTCCGGGCCTTCGAACGGATACGAATCTGGATGCGGACTAGATGCCCAGCGTCCTGAGCCCCTTCGCGCACACCGCGCCGTTGCTGCCGGAAGTGTGTCCGGCACAACAGCACTGGCTGGCGAACGGGCGAATCACCCTTCGTTTATAGCGACCCTGAGGCGGCCGGGTCAAGGCGAGTTGACTTCCCCACCCCCTCCGACCCTCCTCGATTGCCATCTCTGCCGGTGTTTGCGCACCGCGCAAAGGCGCTACACGACGGCCAGGGGCTCCAGCGGGAGCCGGCCGGTGCTATCGCCCAGCTTCTCGGTGGGCACGCCCGCGGCGTCGAGCACCGTCAGAAGCAGGTTCGACATCGGCGTGTCCGCGGCGTAACGCACGTGGCGACCTGTCTTGAACGCGCCGCCCAACTTGCCGGCCATCAGGCACGGCAGGTCGGAATGGCGATGCAGGTTGCCGTCGCCCATGCCGCCGCCATACAGAATCAGCGAGTGGTCCAGGAGCGTTCCGTCGCCGTCCGGCGTCGCCTGCAGCTTCTCCAGGAAGTAGGCCATCATCTGCGCCTGGTGCACGTCGATCCGCGCCTTCCGGGAGATCAGATCCGCATCGTTCCGATGGTGCGACACGGCGTGGTGCTGTTCGGGCACGCCGATGTGCGCGAAGGTCTTCGTGCTCAGCTCGCGCGACATGATCATGCTGAAGACGCGCGTGACGTCGGCGCGGAAGGCCAGCGCCTGGAGGTCGAACATCAGCTTGGTGTGCTCGTCGAACCGCTCGGGGATCCCCAGCGGCCGTTCCGGCAGCTCGATGTCCACGGGCTGCGATTCGGAGTTCTGGATGCGCTGTTCCACCTCGCGCACGGACTCGAAATACTCCCCCAGCTTCATCTTGTCGCCGGCCCCGAGGGTCGCGTTCACGCGGCCGATCTCCGCGCGCAGCGAGTCCAGGATGCTGCTCTGGCTGCGCAGCCGTGCGTGCCGGGCCTCGGCGCTGCCGCCGTCCCCGAACAGCCGCTCGAAGACGACGCGCGGATGCGACTCGGTGGGGTTGGGCGTCGTGGCGTTCCGCCACGACACCGTGTTGATGTAGAAGCAGTCGCCGGAATCGCAGGCGCCCTGCGTGGGGAAGTCCACGGCCAGCTCGATCGACGGGATGCGTGAGGTGCGGCCGATCGCGTTGGCGATCATCTGGTCAGTGGTCGTCGCCAGGCGCACCTCGACGCCCGGCTGCGCGCGGTCGTACGCGTGCACACCAGTCAGCCACACCGCAGACGCGCGGGGATGGTCGCCCGTGCCGTCGCCAAAGGTATCGGCCTGCAGGTGCGACAACCCGCTGAGAACGCTGATGGAATCCTTCACGCCGGCAAAGGGCTGCAGGATGGCCGGCAGATCGAAGCCAGGGCCGATGGTGGACGGAATCCACTGGTCCTGGATGACGCCGTTGGCGATGTAGACGAACCCGAAGCGCGGCGTGGGCTTCAGCCGCTGCGCCGACAAAGCCGGCACCATCGCGTCCAGGAACGGGAGCGCCACGGTGGCCCCCACGGCCTGAAGGAACGTCCGCCGCGGCAACGCCTTCTTCGTGACGAACATCAGCTCGCCTCCCTCATCACGAACGGCCGGCTTCGCACGACGCCCATCACGAGCGCCGACAACGTGTAGCGGCCGGATTCGGCCTCCCTCAGGATCCGACGCACGGCCGGGGCGTCATAGTACTGCAGGTTCCGCCCGAGGGCGTACATCAGCAGCCGCTCGGCGACGGTGCCGGTGAACTGCTCGGGGTTGCGCAGCAGCTCCCGCTTGAGGCCGGCCACGCCGTCGAACGTCGTCCCGTCCGGAAACGCCCCCGTGCTGTCGATCGCCGCGCCGCCATCGCGCTCGCGCCATCGGCCCACGGCGTCGAAGTTCTCCATGGCAAAGCCAATCGGATCCATCCGCGCATGGCAGCTGGCGCACGCGGGGTTGGCGCGGTGCCGCGTCATGGCCTCGCGCATCGTGAGCGTCTCGCCGGGCGCGGCGCCCTTGGTTTCGAGCGCCGGGATGTCCGGTGGCGGCGGGGGCGGCGCCGACGACAGCAGGTTTTCCAGCACCCACTTGCCGCGCAACACCGGCGACGTTCTGGTGGCGTAGGACGTGATGGTCAACACGCTCCCCTGCCCCAGGAGCCCGCCGCGGACGCTGCCTTCGGGGAACGTCACGCGCCGGAAGTAGCTGCCGCGCACGTTCGGCACGCCGTAGTGCCTGGCCAGCCGCTCGTTCAGGAAGGAGTAATTGGCCGTCAGCAGCTCCGTCACGCTGCGGTTCTCCCGGAAGACACTCTCGAGGAACAGCTCCGTCTCCCGCTGGAGCGCCGCGCGCAGTGTTTCGTCGAAGTCCTGGAACAGCACTTCGTCCGGGCGCTTGGCTTCGATGTCGCGGAGGAACAGCCACTGCGCCGCGAAGTTGGTGACCAGCGCGGAGGACTTCGGATCCACCAGCATGCGGCGGACCTGTTGGTCGAGCACTGTCGGGTCGCTCAACCGGCCGCTTTCGGCCACCCGCAGCAACTCGTCGTCCGGGATGCTGCTCCACAGGAAGAAGGACACCCGCGACGCCAGCTCGAGAGCGCTCAAGCGGTAGACGCTGCCCGCCGGCGCCGACACGGGCTGGTGCTCGATGCGGAACAGGAAGTGCGAGCTGACGAGCATTCGCTCCAGCGCCTTCTGGATGCCCAGATCAAAGCCTCCCTCGGCACGCCCCGCGGCGTAGAACGGCATCAGGTCCTGTATGTCGACGGCCGCCGCCGGGCGACGGTACGCGCGGCGTGCCAGCGTCGTCAGGATCCGATTGGCGCAGGGCAGCTCGTCGGCCGGGGTCGCGGGACGGCACACGAAGATCCGCCGTCGGCTCGGCCCGTCCCCCGGCGCGGTGGCGTTGTAGGGGCCGCTGATCGTGACCGACGCGATCGCCGGCTGCGTGCCGCGGCTCCGAGCGCGCGGCCTCAACGTGGCTTCGTCACGCGCCTCGGTGCGCTGCAGGAACGCCACGCCCACGAGCTTTGGTCCGGCCTCGAGCGTCAACGGGAACTCGAATTGCGTTTGTGCCGGCGGACCACCTTGGCGCCCGGCGCCCGCTCCCCGTCCACCGGCCGCCGCGGGCGCCAGGGGCTGGAGCTTCTCGCGCTGGCCGTCCACCGTGATCTCGAGTTGCTGCGGCTCGCGCGGCGCGCCGGCCAGTTCCACCTTCACGATGTAGGTGCCGCTGACCGGGAACTCGCTGCGCACGGCCAGTCCACCGCGCGTGCCAAAGGGAAGGTCGTCCACGCGCTCGTCCTGCGGGTGCTCGGGATCCAGCGGGTGGATGTTGACCAGCACGGGCATGGTGGTGTCGCCGACGGCGAGCCGGCTGACCTTCTGCGCCGCGTCCAGATAGCGCTCCATCGTGCTGGGCGACACGAACAGCAGGTCGGCGATGTTGTCGAAGCCGCTGCTGATGTTGTCGGCCGGCAACAGGTAGTCGATGCGCACCTCGCGGGGAAGGTCCTGGAGCGCCAACAGGTCGCGCACCGCGTTCTGGTACTCGGTGCGGCTCAGACGGTGCACCAGCGGGAGCTTCCCGGCGCGAGGGCGCGCGGCGGCCGCGCCGTCCAGCGTCTTCTCGAGCGCCGAGGTCACCGCGGCGTAAGTGGCCGCATCAGGTCGAGGCGACCCGGCCGGCGGCATCGAGGCGGTCCGGAGCTTCCGCACCACCTTCTCCCACGTCTCCGCGTCGTCGCCCGCGGCGCCAACCCCGGTGGGATCGATGACGAACCCGGCCGTCTTCACACGCTCGTTGTGGCAGGTGACGCAGTACCGGGACAGGACCGCGTCGGGGGCTGTGGGGGCCGCCGTCGGCCTGGCCGTGACGGGGCGCGACGGGGTCCCCTGCGCGGCCAGCGGCTGGCCCGAGAAGCTCAGCCACCACAGTAGAGACGCCGCGGCAATCGTGGCAAAGAGCGCAGGGGTGTGGCGGCGCACGGTGTCAGGGTTATACCAGATCGCCTCCGCCCTTTTGGGCCAAGCTTCGCTAAACTACAGCCGCAACGGAGGAGCCCATGAAACGCCATGCCGTGCGAGTATTGGTGGTCGCTTGCTGGTTCAGCCCGGCGGTCGCGACCGCACAGGCGCCCGACCTCATCGACGTCGTGAAGCGCCAGGACACGGCGGCCGTGCGGAAGCTGGTGGCCGCGCGCGTGGCGGTGGATGCCCAGGGCGCCGACGGACAAACCGCGCTCCACTGGGCGGCGCAGCGCGACAACGTGGAGCTGGTGGACATCCTGCTCGGCGCCGGGGCCAACGCCAAGGCTGAATCGCGCTACAAGGTTACACCTCTGTATCTGGCGGCGCAGAACGGGAGCGCCGCGGTGATGGAGCGCCTGCTGGCCGCGGGAGCCGACGCCAACGGCACGGCCTTCGAGGGCCAGACCATGTTGATGACCGCCGCGCTGTCGGGGAAGGTCGACGCCGTGCGCCTGCTGCTGCAGCGGGGCGCGCGGGTAGACGTGAAGGACCCATACAAAGGGCAAACCGCGCTGATGTGGGCAGCGGCGGAGGGCCACACACAGGCCGCCGAGTTGCTGATCGAAGGCGGAGCCGAGCTGGCGGCCAGATCCACCGGCGGCTTCTCGCCGTTCCTCTTCGCCGTGCGCAACGCGCATACGGAAACGGCCGGCATGCTGCTGGCGCGTGGGGCCAACGTGAACGACGTCGCGCCCGACGGCTCCAGCGCGCTCAGCATGGCGGTGGTCAACGCCTACTTCGAGCTGGCGTCGATGCTCGTCGATCGCGGCGCGAATCCCAACCTGCCCGATCCCCGCGGATCGCCGCTCCACACGATCGCCTGGCTGCGGAAGCCGGGGTCGGACGGCGCCGCCGGGGTCGGAGGCACGCCGCAGGGCACGCCCGTACAGACAGGTCACGTCACGCCGCTCGAGCTGGCGAAGAAGCTCCTGGAGCACGGCGCCAACGCCAACCCGCGCGTGGAATGGCGCGAGGCGACGTTTGGGAAGGAAGGCGGCACGGCGCGAAATCCGCCCAACGTGCGCCTGGGACGACATCTCCTCAGCTACACCGGCGCCACGCCCTTCTATGTGGCCGCCAAGAACGGCGATGCGCCCTTGATGCGCCTGCTGGCCGACCACGGGGCCGACCCCACCACGCCTACCAAGGCGGGCATCACGCCGCTGATGGTCGCGGCCGGCCTGGACTACTGGGAGGGCGAGAGCCCGGGGCCCTTCACCGGCGTGTCCGAGGCCGAGCGTTTGGCTGCCGTGAAGCTGGCCATCGAGCTGGGCAACGACGTCAACGCCCACGCGAACTTCGGCGACTACCGCATGGACGGCGACGTCGCCTACACGCTGATGTACTACCCGCACAACATCGACGACCTGCTGGAGCTGGGCGTCGGCGACCCCCGGTGGAGCGGCAGCACGCCGCTGATCGGTGCGGTGGTGTCGGGCCAGCCGTCCATCGTGCAGTACCTGCTGGACCGCGGGGCGAAGGCGGACGCCTCGACGAAGCTGGGATGGACACCGCTGCGCGTGGCACAAGGCGTGTTCTTCGCCAACGCCAAGAAGGAGTTCCCGCCGGCGATCGCGATCCTGACCAAGGCTCTGGCCGCACAGGGAAAGTGATCGAGCCCTGACCGCGCCATGGACGAGGACGCAACGAAGGTCGACGGCACCACGACCGCGGATCCGGACGCCACGCGAGTCGGCACGACGACCTTCATCGGCCGGTACGAAGTGGTACGCCTGCTCGGGCGGGGTGGCATGGGCGAGGTGTATCTGGCGCACGACCCCGTGCTGGACCGAAAGGTCGCCGTCAAGCTGATTGGCCGCGAGATGGACGACCAGGAGGCGCGGCGGCGCCTGGTCCATGAAGCCCGCGCAGCCGGACGCCTGCGACATCCCAACATCGTCACCATCTTCGATGCCGGCGAGCACGAGGGCGCCCCCTACATCGCGATGGAGCACGTCGAGGGCGAGACGCTGCGCGCCCTGGTTCGACGGCGAGCCCCGCTGCCGCTGGCGCGCAGGCTCGAGCTCGTCGAGAGCGCCTGCGCCGGCCTGGCGCACGCGCATCGCGCCAACGTGGTGCACTTCGACGTGAAGCCGGACAACCTGATGCTCGATGCGAACGGGATCCTGAAGGTGCTGGACTTCGGCATCGCCCGCGTGCTGAAGAACGAGATGCTCGTGACCCAGCACGTGGTGGGCACGCTCCGCTATATGTCGCCTGAACAAGCGGCTGGCCATCCCCTGGACCGCCGGAGCGACGTCTTCTCGTTGGGCTCCTCGCTCTTCGAGCTCGTCGCATACGCCCCGGCCTACGCCGGCAGCGCGCACGAGATCATCACGCGCATCACCGCAGGCCCTGTGCCGCGCCTGACAGAGGTGGTGCCTTCGGTGGATTCCCGGCTCGACGCGCTGGTGTCACGGGCCATGTCGCTCGAGCCCGCGGACCGGTTCGACGATCTCGACGAGCTGGCCGCGGAGTTGAGCCGGCTGCGCGTCGAGCTGGACCCGAGCGAGGGCGCGAGGCGATCGTCCAGTTCGGTCGCCGTGTCGGCTGCGTCGATGTCGACGGTCGTCGATGCGCCCACCGCTCGACGGCGAACGCACCGCGCTGTCCTGGCCGGGGCAGGCGCCGCAGGCGTACTGGCGATCGGGTTGGGCGCCGCGTGGGTCCTGGCGCCGCGGCCCCAGCCGGAAGGCTACGTCGCCGCCTCGCCCGTAGCCGAAGGGGCAGCACCGGGGGCGACCGCGCCGCCGCAGCCGGTCACAGCACCCCCACGCCCCGACGCGCCGCCTTCGGTAGCACCCACCGGCGCGCCGCGCGGCAACGGCGGACGCGCGACAGCGCAGAACGATCGCGCAGGCGTGTCGGAGCGACAGGCCTCCACGACTGCCCCGCCGCCGCCCCAGATTCAAACTCCTCCACAGGAGACGCCCGGCCCGCCGCGGAGCGTGCAGCCACCGCCGGTCGCAACCGTCGACACGCCGCGGGCCGAAGCTTCCCCGGCACCCGCCCAAGTGGAAACCACGGGCACCAGATCGACGCCGACCGCACCGCTCGAAGTGGCCCCGCCGGTCCAGGCGCCCGGCGAGACCGACGGGGTGCTAGCCGCGATCCGGCGATATCACGACGCCTACAAGGCGCTCGATGCGGCCGGGGTACGGCAGATGTACCCGACGCTGGGCCCCGATCAGTTCGAGCAGCTACGGCGAAGCTTCGACGCGACAGCCGCCTACGAGGTTGACGCGCGTCAGCCTCGCGTGGAGGTGCGAAACGACACGGCCACCGTACGCGCGCTGGTGGTCAGGCGGATCGCTCCCAAGGTGGGTCGCGCGGTGACCAACGAAGTCGACACCGAGTTTCGACTGCGCCGCGATCCACGCGGGTGGGTGATCACGGACGTTAGGGCCACAAAGCCCTAGGCCTGCCTAAAAGACGTAGTCGATCCCGATCACCGGGGTGATGCGGTCTCGCAGCCCGGCCTCGGTCAGGGGGAACAGGAGGTTCGCGGACACCAGAACGGTACGCCATGGGCTGAAGCGCACGCCGGCGGCGCCCATATACAGGTGCAGATCACCCGGCCGGAACTGCAGCTCGGTCTTCGTCTCCTGCAGAATCTGCGACGGCGGGGGCGCGCTTCCACCACCACCGCCCCCTCCACCGCCACCCCCGCTCCCGCCGGAGCCCGAGCCGGCCAGCGCGTAATCGAACACCTTGTCGGCCAGCCCCATGCGTCCGGCGCCGCGGAGCGTGCGGCCCAGGACATCGAACGACATCGTCATGCGCGGGGACACGGCCACATCGAAGCCCACAGTGGCGCCAAACTCGTCGGGCAACGTCGTGTCCCGCAACGCGCCCTTGGTCGAGAACGTGTAGCCCGCGTTCACGTGCGGCGACACGCGTCCGCGG
>Ga0307505_10000436_pt1 | contig 46803 bp, 36 predicted proteins | sample 23_S_MG_FD_202183 | JGI IMG/M metagenome (GOLD analysis project Ga0307505, IMG submission 202183) | Soil microbial communities from Populus trichocarpa stands in riparian zone in the Pacific Northwest, United States - 23_S | ecosystem: Environmental > Terrestrial > Soil > Riparian zone > Trees...
TACTGCTCGCTGATCAAACCTGCCTGCAACGTACAGAGCTGACTGGCGTCAACCATGTCACGGAACCGAGGGGCCGGCCTTCCCCGTGGTTCCCAGGGGGATGCTGATACGAGCGATGAGGCCATGCGGCGCATTGGCGGCGAGATCGAGCGTACCGTCATGGCCCTTGGCGACGGCGGCGGCCACTGATAGGCCGAGGCCAAACCCCGCCTTGTTGCCCTCGCGGGCGGCGGACAGGCGCACGAACGGCTCGATGGCCTGGCGCACCTGGTCCGTGGGAATGCCAGGGCCGTGGTCGGCGACTGAAATCCCGACGCTGTTGCCCATCCGGCGGAGCGAGACTTCCGCGCCGCCGCCGTACTTGATCGCGTTGTCGATAAGGTTGCGTACGGCGCGGGCCAGCGCATCGGGCCGGCACGCGCAATGCACCGTCTCCCCTCCAACGAAAACCACCGGCGCACCGATTTCCTGGAAGTCGGCGCACTCGCTTTCGATCAGCGCCATCAGGTCGACCAGCCGCATCGGCTCGGTCCGCGCCTCGCCCTTGAGGAACTCGATCGCCGAACTGGCGATCGTCTCCATCTTGACGATGCTGGCGATCAGGTCCGCTCGCGCCTTGTCGTCCTCGACGAGTTCGGCCTTGACCCGAAGGGCGGTCAGCGGCGTGCGCAGGTCGTGACTCAACGCGGCGAGCGTGCTGGTCCGGCGGTCGATCTCCCCGATCACCTCGCGCTGCATCGCGTTGAAGGCACTGATCGTTCGCCGCACGTCCGCCGGGCCGGTTTCAGGCAGGGGCTCGGCCTTGAGCCCGCTGCCGAACCGCAGCGCGCCGTCGGTCAAGCGACGTAGCGGCCTGCCGAGCCGGTACATCGACAGCGCCGCCACGCCCGCGATCAGCAGGAACGCCAACGCCGATCGCTGGAACCAGTCCGCGAACGTCCTCTGGAAATGCGCCTCGTGCGGGTGGATCTCGGTGTGGAACCAGGTGCCGCCCGGCAGCCGCGTGCTGATCACGATGCCGTCCACCGGGAACGCCATCTCCCCGGGCCGGCACTTGCGGTAGCCGAAGTCCTCGCGGACCAGCGCGGCGTGACCCACCCGAACCTGCGCGGCGGACAGGCCGAGTTCACGCGCGAGGTCCCGCGCGATCACGGACGTCTCCGGCGTCGCACGTGCACCGGGCCACGGCGTACTGGAGACCTCGTAGCCGACATGGCACAGCGATTCCACGTCGACATGGGTTGCCAGCTCTTCGCTCCTGATCCGCGCGAGCAGCCGCGACATGCGTTGAATGCGGCCGACCGTGTCGGCGCTTGCCGCCGCCGACAGCACGTCGCTGCCTTCGGTCTGCTCGACGGCCGACAGCACCGCCAGCAGCGCCGCGAACGACAGCGTCAGCACGGCGATCATCCGGCCGACCATGCTGCCCGGCAACAGCCGCTCGAGAAGGCTCACTCGCACCACTCCACGTCGGCTGCGAAAAGATAGCCGCCTCCCCAGTCGGTCATGATGATGCGCGGCGATTTGTGGTCCACCTCCAGCTTCCTGCGCAGGCGGCTGACCTGCATGTCGATGCTGCGGTCGAACAACTGCACGTCGCGCCCGCGCGTCAGGTCGAGCAACTGGTCGCGCTTGAGAGTCATGCCCGCGTGTTCGATGAGCGTGGTGAGCATGAGATGCTCGCCGGCGCTTAGTCGGATACCGACGCCCTCCGGATCGAACACTTCCCTGCGCGAAAAATCGAAGCGCCAGCGGTCGAACCTGACGTGGCCTTTCCTGCGTACTTGCCTGGGCGGCAGCATCGCGGTGCGGCGGAGCACGGATTTCACGCGCGCGAGCAGTTCGCGTGGATTGAATGGCTTGCAGACGTAGTCGTCCGCGCCGAGTTCGAGGCCGATGATGCGGTCGGTGTCGTCGGAGACCGCCGTCAGCAGGATGATGGGCATCGGCGACTTGCCCTGCAGGCGCCGGCAGATCGCCAGCCCGTCTTCGCCAGGCAACATGATGTCGAGGACCAGCAGATCGAAGGTCGAGACGGACAGCAACCTGTCCAGTTCGGCGCCGTTCGCGGCGGTGTCGACGCGATACCCGCAACGCGCGAAGTAGCGCGCCAAGGGCTCGCGGATGTCGCGATCATCGTCGACGATGGCGATGCGCACCTGGTGCATGCGTCATGTCTCCGAGCATTGGAGCCAGTGTAGCCCTGTCCCACGGGCCAGCGCCCCGACAAAATTGTATCAACTTGTAACAGCCGCCTCCGGCGTGAGCCGGCGTTACATCACGGCCTGCTTTCGACACTCTTTCCAGAAGGACGCGCCTTACCTTGCAGCCTCCGATTCATCGAAGGAGGTCGCGATGTCCCCGAATCAAACCATCAGGCACGCTATTCTTGCAGCGGTCTTCCTGGCGCTTGCCGCGCCGGTTGCAAGCGCGCAGGCGCCACCATCCTCAGCGACGAGCGCGCAGACGTCTCCGGCAGACCCTGCGTCCGGTTCCGGCCGCACACAGCAGAACGTGGTGCGCCAGGCCGAGGACGGGTTCGGCACCACCATCGGCCGCGAAAGCATCGGCATCTATACCGCCGGCAACGTCCGCGGCTTCTCCGCCCTGGCCGCCGGTAATGCGCGGATCAACGGGCTCTACTTCGACCAGGTGGCGGCGCCGTCGGCGCGCATCCGGCAATCCACGGCCATCCGGGTGGGCATGTCTTCGCTGGCCTTCCCGTTCCAGGCGCCGACCGGCGTCGTCGACTACGGGCTCATCACGCCCGGCACGGAAGCAACGCTGTCGACCACCCTGTCCGCCGACACCAATGCCAATGCGAACCTTGAACTGGATTTCTCGCTGCCTCTGGCAGGCGAGCGCCTGTCGCTCGGCGGCGGTGCGGCGTACCTGGAGAACGTGTCCGCGAACGGATCGACGAGCACCCAGAGCGTGTTCGGCCTCGCGGCGCATTTGAGGCCCACGTCATGGCTCGAATTCCAGCCGTTCTGGACTCGCACCGATACCCGCGACAACAGGATCGGGCCGGCGTATTCGCCCGCCGGCGATGCCCTGCCGCCGCGCGTGCCACGCGGCCGTTTCTTCGGCCAGGACTGGGCGCAGTTCGAAGGCGCCGCGCAATTGTACGGCGTGCTCGGCAAGGCCCGACCCGCCGAAGGTTGGTCGGTGGACCTGGGCGTCTTCCGCTCCGCATTCCTCACCGAACGCGACACCTTCGTCCTGATCGACGACATCCAGCCTGACGGCAGTGGCCGCTACTTCGTCTTCACCGACCCGTCCGGCAGGACGGAATCGACCAGTGGCGAGCTAAGGACCACGCGCAGCTTCGCCCAAGATGCGTGGAACCACCGCATCATCGCATCGCTCTGGGCGCGCGACCGTTGGCAGTTGTTCGGTGGTTCCGACACGCAGGACTTCGGCGTCGTCCGGGTGGGCGAGCGCGTCGCGTTCGATGCGCCGGAATTCGCGTTCGGCGTACAGAGCCGCGACGAAGTCCGGCAGTTCACCAGCGGCATCGCCTACGCCGGCGCTTGGGCCGGCATCGGCGAACTCGGCTTCGGCGTGTCGAAAACCGACTACCGCAAGCGCGTCCAACGACCGGACCTGCCCGAATCGGAAACCCGGTCCAGCCCCTACCTCCACAACGGCTCCGTCGCCTTCCACGTGACGCCGAAGCTGGCGGTCTTCGCCGGCTACGCGCGCGGCCTGGAGGAAAGCGGCGTGGCGCCGCAAAGTGCGATCAATCGCAACGAGGCGCTGCCGGCCGTCGCGACCAGGCAACAGGATGCGGGCTTCCGATGGTCGCTGGCGGACCGCCTGCGGCTGATCGGCGGCGTGTTCGAGGTGCGCAAACCCTACTTCAGCCGCGATGCCGACGGCCTGTTCACGCAACTGGGCGATCTGCGCAACCGCGGCATCGAACTGTCGCTGTCCGGTGCGCTGACGGAATCGCTGCGGGTGGTGGTCGGCGGCGTCGCGCTCGATCCTGAAGTCACCGGAGAGGGGGTCCAGCTTGGCCGCGTGGGCCCGAGGCCGGTCGGGCTCCCGCGCCGCAAGTTCGACGCCAACTTCGACTGGACGACCCCCGTCGAGGGCGTCTCGCTCGATTTGCGTATTGCCCACCAGTCGTCCCGCCCGGCGACAACGTTGAACACCGTGTTCCTTCCCGACCGCACGACGGTCGGCATCGGCGGACGCTACCGCTTCCGGCTCGGCGGCCACGACAGCGTGTTGCGCGTGTCATTGAGCAACATGTTCGATGTGCACGCCTACGATCTGTACGGCTCGGGGACATACGACGTCATCGAGGGAAGGAAGCTCAATGCGTCTCTCGTGACGGACTTCTGAACGACGCAGGGATGAAAGCCTGCTGCCGGGCGACAGGATACCCGTGGCCAGAATACGAACACGCGCAGGTTCGCCGAGCAAGCCGATACGTTGGCCGTTCGCCTGGATTCTGATTCCGAATCTCTCCAGGCCTACGGAAAGTGTGGCTGGCCGCGAGTCGCGACGTCGGCGTTGTGCCATGGAATTCCCGCGACTCGATGGTGTACTACTGCCTTTCGATTGCTGGTGCGCCACCATCCGGAGCTCCGCGTCCGCGTGGCGATGAGCGTCTGGCCCTTGTCATGACACCGTCGGGCAACGACAACTACTGGGACACCCGGAGCAGCGCGGCGTCATCGACGCCGCCATCCTGCCCATCCTCATAATGCTTGGCCGGCGCGAGACACACTGGAAATCCCAGGTGCTCGGCATCGAAAGCCACGATTGTCGCGCGATCGGATCGGCCCAGGCGTTGATCGACAACGCCACTGAGATCGGACAACGTTTGCTCAAGGGCATTGGCAGTGCGCGAGGTGATCGCCAACCGTTTGCGCAGCGCGGGTATCCCGGCCGGGACAAAACGAATCTTCGTCGGCCCCGAACCCTTCGCCACCAGAGGCGCGGGAACCGGGAGCCGCTTCCGCAGTGATCCATTCTCGCGCTCGAGTTCGACAACGCGGCGCTTGAGCGCCGCGATGTCCCGACGAAAGCCGGCCGGTGCTTTCTTCAGCGGCTTGATGTGCTGCTTGAGCTCTTTCCGACTGAGGCGAACGATCTCGCCCTTGATGGCGGATGCAATGCCCAGTCGTTTGGCGACCCGCAGATCATACTGGAGCCGGACTTTCGCCGGCGCCACGCCGCGCGCTACTCGAACCCGTCCTCGAAGATGCGCCCGACGCAGCCCCTGCCCTCGAGAGTGACCAGTCCATGGTTGTAGTCGGCGATCGCCGCGTCGGGGCACCCGTCTCCGGAAAAATCGGCCACGGCGAGCCCGTTTGTCTGGTAGCTCGACGCATACGGGATCGGGTAGCGTGTTTCGAAGCCCAAAAATCCCTCCGTCCCTTGCAAGTAAACACCGAGCGCGAGCCAGCCGCCGTGCAGCACGACGACGTCATCGCGCCCGTCCGTGTTGATGTCGGTTACGACGACGGTTTGGGGGATATCGTATGTGGGATAGGTGGTCGGTGCCGCAAAGCCACCACCCTCGAGGCCTGCGAAAACCTGCACGCAGGTATTGGGCCGGTTTCCACCGCCGACTGTAACGATATCGGCGATACCGTCACCTGTGACGTCTCCAATATCCATGTCGGAGATCTCGAGCCAGCCGCACACCGCCGACAACGTGGGCAGCGGCGTAAACGCGCCGTCAAACTCGTTGAGGTACGGGTGGACGAGCGCAGCCTGGGGGTACACCGGCCGAGTCGAGAGAATGAGGTCCTCTTTGCCGTCGTTGTTGAGATCTCCGACCGCATAGCCACGTGCACAGCAATTCGGCGCAATCCACGGCGCTGGCGTCAGCCCACCCGCGCCGTTGTTGTAGAAAAAGCTGCCTTCCGCCTCGTAACTGGTGCCGAGCAGATCCATGCGCCCTGTCGCGGTGAGCGTGATCGGCACGATCGAGTTGACCGGACCGGACATCACGATCGGCCGCGGCGACAAGCCGCCCGCCGCGGTGGCCAGAAACGGCGTGATGCCGTCCGCGCCGCCGACCGCAATATCCAACCCGTGCTGGCCATCGAGATCGGCGATGGCGATGCCTGGCACATCGGTTTTCTGTCCGTAGGGCTGGCTCTCCGGTGCCTGCAGCACGCCGTTGCTGCCTTGCTTGAACAGGAACAGATGGAAGTCGGCCTCCGGACTGAAATAGTACGACGTGACCATGACGACATCGTTGCGGCCATCGCCGGAGACATCGCCGATCACGACGCCATCGGGCCAGCTGTCCGTCGCACGCGCCGTGTAGGGCAGCAGGGTAAACGTGGGATCGCCTTCGATCGTCGCCGGCGCGGCGGATGGAGCGTCGAGAGGCAGAAGCCGCGCGCCGTCCGTGATGACCCGACCGTACACGTCCGTGTTGGCCAAGGCGGGCATGCTGGCCAGCGCCAGTAGGGTGAGGGGAAGTCCGTATCGACGCATGGCAGTCCTTTGTGAAGTAATGGAGCGTGTACGCTACACGATCTGCACAATCGCGCAACGGGCTCGGCAAGCTCCCGGTCGCGGCGAACAATGCGGCGATCGTGTCGGAGCCGGTCGCGCGCAGACAGATTTCTTGAAACGTCCTGGTAAGCGGGCTAGCATCCACCTACCGTCCACGAGGCGGTCGTCCTCAAGAGCGATTCCCGGGCCGTCACGAAATACCCGTCGCATCGCGCGGCCTTCTCGCTTCCCCCTTCATCGCGCACGTGCATTGCGTGCACAGCCGCGAGCTGTTGCTCTCCGCATCTGATGCGCTGCGTCGATCGTCACCCGGAACGCTTCCCGGGATTCAGGCAGTTGCAACACTACCAGCCCGACAGGCGGAAGAGATCCGCCTTCCGGCAATCTTTCCTCCATCGGCATACCGAGGAGAGAAGGCATGACATGCGAAACACCTGCGCAAACATTCGAGGTGCACGACAACTGGCACGACAACTGGGACAACCACAATTCCGGCTTTTTCCTACGCCCCGACGAGACGATTTCCTACAGACACCGGCTGCGTGATGGCTGACGATGGTCGCCATGACCACCGCCCGCCACCTCCGTGTCGATCCGGCCTCGCCGGGCTTCTACCACTGCATCTCGCGCTACGTGCCCCGGGCCTGGCTGTGCGGCGTGAATGCGTTCAGCGCTTGTCAGCCCCATCCGGCGAGGCTTTTGGCCGCCAACAATAATATCGTTTGACGGTAGTATCGCGTTGCGTCAGTATTGCTGCGAAGGAGCCCCATGCCGATTCAGTCCTTCCGGTGTGCAGACACCGAGAGCTTGTTCAACGGCCGGAGAGTCAAACGGTTCGAGGCGTTTGAAGCTGTCGCTATGCGCAAGCTCGCCATGCTGGACGCGGCGAAGGAACTGGGCGATCTGCGGATTCCTCCGGCCAATCGCCTGGAAGCATTGAAGGGCGACCGGAAAGGGCACCACAGCATCCGGATCAACGACCAGTTCCGGGTGTGCTTCATCTGGACCAAGGGCGGTCCGACACAGGTCGAGATTTGCGACTATCACTGAGGCAAAGTCATGCGTGCCGTCCCCTATCCCCATCCGGGCGAGATCCTGAACGAGGAGTTCCTTGAACCCTTCGGGGTCAGCCAGTACCGGCTGGCCAAAGCCATCGACGTGCCGCAGACACGCATCGGCGAGATCATCGCCGGGCGTCGCAGCGTGACCGCGGATACGGCGCTACGCCTGGCCAGGTTCTTCGGCACGTCCGAGCATTTCTGGATGAACCTGCAAGCGGGCTACGACGCTGCGCGGGCCCGTGACGAGTTGAAAGATGTTCTGGCCAGAATCCAGCCCTACCAGACGGCGGCTTGAGTCGGGAGACCAACACGCAGAGCGTCAGGCAGACCCACCGCGCCTGCTGAATTGAAGCGAAGAGCCATGAATCCTCGGCCCATCGAATCGGCCACCGATTCCGACCTGCGACTATCGCCCGTGGCGATGCAGCGGGCGGCGCTGCGCGCGCGGCAAATCGCGATGCAGACGGGCACGGCAATCGTCATCAGTCGCGCTGGCGTGATCGAGACCATCGAGTTCCCGCAGCCGGCTTCCGTACCCGGCGCACGTGTGCAGGAGCCCGACACACCGTATGGCGATGAGCCATGAGCACCTTCGTGCCCAGACGTATCAGCAGCAGGTGATCGACAGTGTCGAGGCTTGCTTCCACCACGCCCAAACCTACGCGCCAAGTCGGGACCAAGACGGCCGCATTCAGCGCACCGTTACCGGTTTGCGCGTGATCGCGGTGCGATCGATGACAAAGACGAGTTCATAGTCGCCTGGGTCCGCCGGCGCGGATATTTCGACGAAGTCGATGCCTGCGGCGGGAAGCGAGGCATGGTCCAGGTAGTCGAGCGTTCCGCTGCGCACGAAACCGATCCAGTTGCCTCTCCCTCGCGGACCGGTAAATGCGATGCGCAGCGCTTGCCTGGCCACGACATCGCCGGCGAACCTGAGCGTGGCCTGCGCAGGGGTAACCGTGACCGGTTGCGAAGCGACGACACGCTCGTTTTCGTTGAGCACGTAGCGCAATTCGTAGGCGCCAGCGTCCACGGGCGCGGAAAGCACGCCGTTCGGAATGGCTGTGGAAGGGCGCACGTAGTCCTGGTAGTCGCCCGCTGCGCTGCCTGCCGCGGCGAAACCGATCCAGTGCTGGTCGCCGGCCGGGCCGTTCGCTTCGAATGCATAGGTGTCGCCCGCCATCACGCTGGCCGGCCCTCTTACCGTGGCTTCGCCGTCGATCACCGTGATCGGTCGCGACGTGATGACGCGCTCGTTCTCGTTGAGTACGTAGCGCAACTCATAGCTGCCTGGCTTGGCGGGCGAGGTCAGTTCCAGTTCGCTTACGGCACCGGACAAGCGCTGCCAGTCGAGATAGCTGCCAGCGGGACTTCCCACCTCGGCAAAGCCGACCCAGTGTCGCGTACCGTAGGGACCACGCGCGATGACCTTCAGGCGTGATCCGGCGACCACGACATCCGCTGCTTCGAGAGATGCGGGGGCATCGTCGACCTGCAGCGGCATGCGTGCCAATACCGCTTCGCCGCGCCGCGGGTTCATGTAGCGCAGTTCGTATCGACCCGCCGTGGCAGGTGCATCAATTCGGGTTTCACCTTGCAAGGTGTCGGCTCCGAGCATGCGCGAATACGTCAGGTATTCGCCGTCCTTTTGTTGCGGACGGGAAATCGCGATGTAGTCGCCGGCGTCGCCTGGGCCGGTCCATCGCACGCTCACCGTCTGGGCAATCGTTACCGGCTGCTCGAAGGTGAGCGTGGCCGATGCCGGCAGTGGAGGAGGTTCGTTGCTCGCCTCGATCGCCCCCTGCAACGCCGCGGAAAGCTCCTGTGCATCGCGTGCATTGAAGTAGCGGCCACCCGTCGCGCTCGCGAGGCAACGCAACTGCGCCTGGTGGGCAACGTCGGTCACGTCGAAACCGATCACGTGTGCGGTGAAATCTACACCGGTTCTTTCGAGTTCCGCGCCAACCGCGCAGGGATCGAGCTTGCAGGTTTCCTCGCCATCGGAAACAAGGATCACCGTGGCCTTCTGTTCCGAGAACTTCAACGCGGCTGCCGCCTGTTGGACGGCAGCGGTCAATGGGGTCATGCCCAGCGCATTGAGATTGTTGACCGTCTTCAGATACACGCCGGCATCCAGCGAACCCACCGGGATCAGGGTTTCAATGTCGGCGCAGTCGCCTTTGCGCCGATGACCGTAGGCAACCAGGCCAAGCGCGTCATCCTGGTTCCAGTTCTGGAGAACGCGGGAAACGGTCTCGCGCGCAATCTCGACCTTGCTGCGGCCTTCGATCTGGCCCCACATCGACCCTGATGCATCGAGTACCAGCATCACGTTGTCGCCAGCGATGGCGGCAGTAGAGCTTGCCGCGAGTGATAGTGCGAGCATGAGACGCATGAGTGACTCCATGGGAAATTGAGGGAACACGTGGGATCCCGGCATGACGCGACAGCGCAGTGAACGATGCGGAGGCGTGCGGGCGTGATGCGGCGGCCTGTCGCGCTGCCGGTTAGAGATCGTCGCGCATCGATACGCAGAACGCTTCGTCGTGCATCTTGCGCACCATTTCCTGGCGGTCGTGATCGGCGATTCCAACGAGGACCACGTGGCACTTCTTGTCGAGGGGTTCGCCGCGTTCCACGAGGGGCCTGAGGCATCGCGCATCGATCTTCTCGACCAGGTCCGCGCATTGGCCTTGCAGTGGAACAGCAGATGCGTTGGCAGGACTCCTGAGTGCCTGGAACTTCTTGCTGTCGAAGCTGCAATCGGCGGTGAAGCGAGCCGCGGTGTCGTCGAGTACGGTCGAGGACACGCGCGTCGCGACCTGGATCAAGGGCAGGGATTCAGTCCCGCGCAGCGTGCCGAGGATCGCTTCGCGAACCCGGGCGTAATGCTCGGAGCAAGGCACCTTCTCGCGCTGGGCGGCTGCGGTCTTGACGCCCGGTGCGGCGGCGGATGCCGCTGATTCCGGGTTGACAGGGTTGCAGGCCGTCAGGATCAGAATCAGGGCGGCGGCGCCCGCAGTACGTTCGAACACGATGAACCTCCCCGGATCCAGCAGGCGGACGTCGTTCGGTCCGAGCTCCTGCTTGTGGCTGATTCATCTCATACGAACGAGGGCGCGCATTCCGGACATGCGGAATTTCACGGGGTCATGGCGGATGCCGGCCGCAAGCCGGCGAGTCTGGAATTGGATTCGCCGAGGGTGGCGCCAATTTCGCGCCAGGCCCGCGCTGCGGTGTCGGCATCGAGATCCCCGGCACGATGGCGCCACAACTGGACCTCGGCCTTCTCCCAGTCAGCGACGCCAAGCTCATTGGCAAGCTGCAATGCGCGGGCCAGCGTGGCGCGCGCATCCTCCAGGCGGCCGCGGGCCAGTGCGCTCTCGGCGAGTGCGAGATCGCCACGCAAGACCGACCGGCGCAGCAGCGGTGGTGCCTGGCGCAGGCGTTCTGCTGCCTGTACCAGCGCTGCTGTGTCGGCAAGCGCGTTGCGGCGCAGTTCGGTGCGTGCTTCAAGCATTTCGGCACGTGCTGTCAACGGATGCCGGGCCGGCAGTCTCGCCGCCAGCAGGTCGCGAGCGCGTGCGGCACCGGTTCCGGCGGCGTCCAGATCACCTCGATCAAGGGCCAGTTCGGCGAGGGCCAGTGTTCCAGCCGCGTAGTCGATGGAGTCGGTTCCGACGTAGCGCGTCAGTTCTTCGAGTGCCGCCGAGCCTTGCTCAAGGGCACCCTGATGATCACCGCGCAGCGACTTCAAGCGCGCGTGGTTCATCGACAGCGCCGCAGTTGCCGCACTCCGCACATTGCCAGTGAAACTCAACGCATCGGCTTCCGCATAGTGCTCGTCGGCCCTTGCGAGATCACCGAGCAGGCTTTCGATGTTCGCGAGATTGCCGAGGGTCGGCGCGAGATTGCTGTTGTGTGCGATGCCATCGGAACGCCAGGTCTCGATCGCAGTCAGGAATGCCGCTCGCGCTTCGTCGAGGCGGTTGGCCTGCAGCAGGGAGACGCCCAGATTCGACTGTGCGACGCCGAGCTCATGTGCATTCGGATCGGGACGATGGCGGCGGAAATCGATCTCGCCCCGCTGCGCGAGGATGGCTTCATCGAGCAGGCCACGCCCGCGCAGGATCGCCGCTTGCGCCGTCAGTCGCGAAGCCGGGACCTCGGCCAGCAGCGCATCCGCATCCGGGAGTTCGCGGCGGCTTCGATCGAGCAGCGCTTCTGCGGCATCCACGTCGCCAAGGCGCGTCAGCGTCTGCGCAAGCTGGGATTCGGCGAGTGCGCGTTCCTGCGGCGAGCCGCGATCGGGGCGCGCGAGGTATCGCTCAAGCAGTGCGCGGGCCGCCACCCAGTCGTTCATCGTGAAATAGAGTTCCCCAAGCGCGAGCAGAACTGCGCGGTGGGTCGGCGCATCGGCCGCGTACGCGCTGTCAAGTTGCGCCACGCTCGCATCCAGCCATGCCTTGGCGGGCGAGGTTCCTGCGGCGATGGGCATTGTCGCGCTCGCATGAGCGCCTTCGCGGAACACCAGCATCAGGTGTTCGCGCAGTACCTGCTGCCTTCTCGCTTCGACGCGCGCGACATCGCGCTCGGCGGCCGCGATGCCTGCTTGCCAGGCAATGCCGACGACGCCGGCGACCAGTGCCGCCACGGCGATGGCTGCAGCGGCAAGCGGCAGGCGATGGCGTTGGACGAATCGACCGACGCGATAGTTCAGGCTTGGGGCGCGGGCCCGGACTGGCTCGCGCCGCAGGTGGCGTTTCACATCGTCGAGCAGATCCTGTGCCGACGCATAGCGCTGGGCTGGCAGCTTGGCCAGGCAGCGCAGCACGATGGCGTCGAGATCACCGCGCAGCAGCGCAGGTGGATAGGGCAGTGTGGTCGTTTCCCGCGCCCCTTCACTCGGCAGAGGAGGGTCCAGGTGGCAGATCGCGTGAACTTTCGCGGCGAGATTGTCGGCGCCGGCGAACGCACGCATGCCACTCAGCATCTCGAACAGCAGGAGCCCGAGCGCATGCACGTCAGTCAGCGTGCTGATCGCTTCGCCGCGCAGTTGTTCGGGCGCCGCATATTCCGGCGTGAACGGGGCGCGGGTCTGCGCCTGTTCCTGCGCTTCACCCAGCAGGCGTGCAATGCCGAAGTCGAGCAGCACGGCGTCGCCCTGCGGCGTGATGCGGACATTGCCGGGCTTGATATCGCGATGTACGACGAGCGACTGGTGTGCGTAGGCAACGGCTGAGGCAATCTGACAGAACGCGCGCAAACGCATGGACAGACTCGGCGCGGTATCGAGCCAATGCGGCAGGTCCATGCCCTCGATCCAGTGCGTCGCGAACCACGAGCGGCCATCGTCGCCGACGCCGGCGTCGACGAGCCGTGCGATATGCGCGTGGTCGAGCCGCGCCAGCACTTCGCGTTCGAGGGCGAAGCGCGGTGCGAACACCGACTGGTGCGCATGCAGGCGCTTGATCGCGACCGTCAGCGCGAACTGTCCATCGGCACGTTCCGCACGAAATACTTCTCCCATGCCGCCCCGGCCGGCGGGCTCGATGATTTGCCACGGGCCAAGTCGCGTACCGGCCCGCAATGCATCTGCGCCTCGCACTTCTGCGGCCAGCGGCGGTCGATCCAGCACGCTGCCTGAACCGGCGAGCAGCATGCGTCGCAGGAAGAACGCGTACTTCGGCTGTGATTCGTCGAGATCATCGAGGAAACGAACGCGCTGCGCTTCATCGAGATCGAGCAGTTGATCGAGCTTTTCGTCGATCTCTGTCAGTTCAACATCCCCCAGCGCAGCCAGCGCCTTCGTTTCGGCACCCTGACTGCCATCCGTCGTCGCGTTCAATCTGCCTGATCTCCCCGGTCTTCGGGTTCAACGCTAGCTCGATATCCGGTCGGCCGGCAAGCACGATGTCCGGATTGGCAGCGTTCGCTCGTACGAGAGACATCCCAATGGAGATGTCGCATGCCCAGACACCTGATCGCCGCATTGCTCGGTATCGCGGCGGCAACGCCACTGCAGGCAGCAACGTTTACGGTCACCAGTACCAGCCCGACAGGCACGGGTTCTCTCGGCGAAGCGATACTTGCAGTCAACGCGGCAAGTGGAAATTCGCACGCGATCGAAATTTCATTCGATGGGTTTCCAGCGACCATCAATTTGAACGGGCCCCTGCCGCAACTGAACAAGCCAGTGGTGGCAGTGCGTTCCATCGGTCAGGTCAAGCCGGTCATTTCGGGAGGGACGCTGCACCGGATCTTCGACCTCGGTCCCGCCGCGACACTGTTCACACTCAGCGATGTGCAGTTGACTCACGGCGTGAATATCGATGGCGGCTGTCTGCATGCGCCAACAGCGGGCGTCGTCGCGTTCCGGGTTTCGTTCAACGCATGTACTGCACAACGGGAAGGCGGCGCCATCTACGCGGGGAGGTCGCTATCCATCGAAGACGGCGTTTTCATCGACAACGTCGTGCGCTCCGCCGATGGCGGCATATCAGCGGGCGGCGCGATATCAAAAGCCGGCACCGGCAATCTCGTTGTCGAAGACACGCTGTTCGACGGCAATGCGGCATGGGTGGAAGGGGACGGAGGTTCGACGTTCGGCGGGGCGATCGCCCTCAATACCAGCGGCAATGCGAACCGCTGCACACGATGCCGCTTCGTGGATAATTCAAGCCGCCGTCTTGCGGGCGCGGAAGTGCCGGGAGCCATTGTTCCCTCGACGTACCTGGGTGGCGCCGTCTTCATACAGTCGGGCACACTGCGGTTGGAGAGCAGCAGCTTGCGAAGGAGCTATGCCCAGACGGTCGGTAGCGGTATCGCGACGATCGCGCCCAGCGGATTGACCATCCTGAACACGACGATCAGCGGAAACTTCGCGTTCGGCGGCGGTGGGGGATTGTTCGATTCCGGAAATGGCGCAGAGATTCGCATCGTCAACAGCGTATTCGATTCCAATGGTGCACGAGGCGGGATGCCTTTTGATGCCGCGCTCAGCGGCGCTCACCTCTTGCTGGATTCCAGCAGCCTCATCGAGATCTTCAACAGCGCTTTCGGGTCAACGGAAGTGCCCGGCTACGTGGTCGCGGCTCCACGTCATTGCAGCGTTGCAGATGGCGGGACAGTGCCGGTAACCGGATCGAGCAACGTGCGCATTCCGGGCGAGGATGTTTGTGGTCTCGGTGCAACGACGAGAGCCGCCTTGCACCTTGGTCCCTGGGTATCGGGCGCGAGCGGCGTGGAGAGACGCGGCTTGTTCGCAAGCAGCCCGTTGCTTGATGCTGGCAGCGTGTTGCCGGCCGCAACCTCGGGAGCTGCCTGCCATCCATCGGACCTGGACGGCACGCCGCGACCCCAGGACAGCAATCGCGACGGCATCTTCCGTTGTTCGATTGGTCCCTACGAAACGAGCACGGAGCGTTCCCTGTTTGCCGACAGTTTCGAGCTGGATCAATTCTGATGACGGAACCTGCTGCGCGACCTCATCGTCACGCAGCGGGTCCATCCCGGTGTCAGTCAGGTGATCGCCGCGGCCAGCCAGGCGCGCGCCTTGTCCCAGTCGCGGCGAACGGTGCGATCGGTCACGCCGAGGATCTGGGCGGTTTCGGGTTCGGTGTAACCGGCGAAGTAGCGACACTCGACAACGCGTGCGAGGCGGGCATTGACGGATTCGAGTCGCCGCAACGCATCATCGACCTCACGCACGGTGGCGGCTTCCTCGTCGGCCAGTTCGAACTCCGGATCCAGCGCAATCGGCGCGAGCGCGCGGCGACGTGCGTGGTCGACGAGGATCTGGCGCATCATGCGCGCCGAAAGTGCGAAGAAGTGCCGCTGGCTTTCCACATCCACGCCAGAGGCCGAGGCAAAGCGCAAGTAGAGTTCATGCACGACCGCCGTCGTGCCCATGGTGTGCGCGGCGCTGCCGAATCGCCGCCGTTGCGAGGCAGCCAGCCTGCGCAGTTGCGTGTAGAGCGCCGCATCCATCGCCGACGCATCTACCGGAACGGGACTGTCTGCCAACGTCGGACTCCATCAGGAACAGGTGGGATGTCGGCCAATGTGGAACGCACAGCGATAGTCGTCAAGCGGCACCGTCCGACGTCCCACCCTTCAGCAGCACGCGGATCTGGAGCCCAATCCGCTTTCAGCGAAAAGCAGATCATCGGCTTCCTGCGCGAGCCCGAGCCGCGCTGACTCGAACCAATCACCCCCGGCAAATCGGTCATTCAGACACGCTCCGATACATGCGGTTGGTTCGTTTGGCTGTCCCCCCTGTCTGGAGGAGCGCAGGGGACCCGCTGCGCTGGAAGACCCGTCGGAACGGGTCTGGCCTTATCAGGCAACCAATCCGCTAGTTTCCGGACAAATTGGCCTGAAATGGACTAGGATGCGGACATTTTCCGCAGTCCGGAGCATCCAATGCCGCAGAATCTGGACGCGCTGCCCGAACTCGTGATCCCGTACGACTCCGATCCTGCGGCCGGCCTGAACGCCAGTCGACGACACGAAAGGAAACGGCAATAGGCAGTGCCGGACTCAGCTGGCGTTCCGACGCGACCGCGCCTGATGGGGATACGCCGATTGCGGTTGGCGCACTCCACGGAAACGTGCCAATGAAAGCACTCGCATGCCACGGCACCAAGGACGTGCGCGGGCCGTGCTCGGCTTCCGTTGTAAACGCACAAGAACTAGTGCCTGGAGTGTGTGCGGTGACGATGCCGAGTTCCGAGGTTTGCTACTACGTCTTTCACGAGAATGTCCGTTGGATCGTCGAGTTCGATCATCAGCAAGTGTCGCGCGAGTTCCCGAGTTTCGAGGCTGCGCTCGACGCCGCCAGGGAAGCCGCCGAAGCGCGCTGGTTGCTGACGCGCCAGCTGAGCTGCGTTCGCATCGGACCGCCCGATGGACCTTCCGAGCCGGACACCCGATATCCAGCGACGTGAGAGCGCGTTTGCCAGGCCTATGTCGGCGGCATCAGGCGATGGCTTTCGAACGGTATAGAACGACCGCGAGTCCCTTTTTATTGATGGCCCGCCAGGATGTCCCCCGCCAGCACGTGTCCGCCCGGTTCTTCACAACAGCACTTGCCGCGTGGTCGACAGGAAGTGGTGAATCTCATGTTCGGATTCGGAATCGATCATGTACACCGGCCGTTGCCCATTCGGGCAAAGCAGGCGCGGAGTCGTTCCAAACAGCCGGCAGATGAGCGGGCGTTCGCTGTATACCGTGCACCCATGCGCGCCCAAATGCGGGCAGTTCCAATCTGCCAACGCAGCTACGTGCTCGACGTCGCTCTTGACGGGAAGTCGCGCCACTTCTTCCGATGAAGCGGTGACAGGTCCACAGCAATCATGGCAGCCCACGATGCACGTAAACCTCGGGATGCGTTTTCGCAACTCATCGATTCTGCGGCTGTTGCTGGCAAACCGCGCCGCAGCTGCAAAGTAGCGATCCTGATCAGTCATTCAGTGGATATGGGTGAAAACCATGCCAACGATTGTACGACTTTGTCGTCTATGGCGCCGGGAGGAGCACGCCCCCAGCAGAAGCTGGCTGCTGTTATTCCGGCGTCCTTGTGCGTGCAGCGGCCCCACCGTCGCGCTGCACGGGTCATGTCCCTGCGGGGCGCTATAGTTGCGCTGACTCGACTCGAAGCTGCCGCATGCCGATGCGCGAAACCTCCGAACCCCTCGATTGCCTGATCATCGGCGGCGGCCCGGCCGGCTTGACGGCGGCAATCTACCTCGCGCGCTTCAAGCGGCATGTCGTGCTCATCGACTGCGATGAGAGCCGTGCGCGCTACATCCTGGTCAGCCACAATTGTCCGGGGTTTCCGTTTGGTGTTTCCGGCCCTGATCTGCTTGCGCGCATGCGCGACCAGGCGGCCCAGTTCGGGATCGAGCCTGTCGCGGCGCGCGTCGATGCGCTGGAACTAAGCGGGTGTCTTAGAGCGCGCTATTGATCGCAGGATGGCTACGACTAAGCAAAGCAAGTTAGAGGCTGCCCTCCTAGGCAGTTGGCTCCCGGACGCGCCCCTGACTTCGGAAGACTTGGCGGCGCTAAGGGTGTCTGTCGACCTGGCGATCCACTGCGTGCCGGCTGGCTGAGGCGCTTGCGTGATTTTCACGAAGTTCATCGCCGCCCCATGTTGAGGGCTTCAGCGAATTCGCCGGACCATTCGTCGCCCAGCAGATTTCTCGATCGCGTGGATGCAGAACGTGAGGACGATGAGCAGGACAACGATTCCAGCCAGCAAGCCCGGGAAAACGACGACCAGACGCTCGAGCGCCTGGCGCGAAAGCGTGATCGTTGCAGGCAGCGCCTGATCGGTCAGCGCGGCAACTGCGCCTTCGCCTTCGCCCTCGGCAAAGAAGCGCATGCCGGTGACTATTCCGCTGGCGTCGCGTTCGAGCTGCAGACGGTTGAAGCCATCGGAATACACGAACGTGTCGTCTGCGATCGCGGTGAGTTCCTCGCGCGGTCGGTCGGTGCGCTGGACGGTCAGCTTCCCGTCGACGACGCGCAGCGTGCGCGTCGCGAGCTCGTCGACGCGATACACGCCCTCGTACTGCTTGAGCACCGCGACGTCCACGATGACCGGGCTCACCGCAGGATATGGGTCGCCCAGAGCCGCGGCGGCAAGGCGGCGGGCGAGCGAACGGGGTTCCTGCGCCGGGGAAGGGGTCTCGCAGTTGTGGAGAATGGCCACCATGACGCGCGAACCCGGCACATAGGTCAGGTGCGCAGTAAAGCCGGGGATGCCGCCGCTGTGTTGCAACGATGGGTTGCCCCGCACCGCGGACGTCTCGAAGCCGTACGCGTAGCCGATGTCCTTCGCCCCGCCCACAGGCGTGATCATGCGCGCGTAGGTCGCCGGCTCGAGCACGCGCTGCTCGTGCAATGCGCGACTGAAGCGTGCCAGATCATCGACCGTCGACACCAGTGCGCCTGCGGCGTGCGGTTGGGTCATGCTGATCTGCAGGGGCGCGGCCGGCGCGCCGTCACCCCAGATGTAGCCCTTGACCTGACGCGCGATGACGGCACGGTCGGCGCCGTATCCGGTGTCCCTCATGCCGAGCGGCTTGAACAACGCCTGATCGAGGTACTGGTGCCATGGCTGCCCGCTGGCCGCTTCGATGATGGCGCCGACGAGCACATAGCCGGAGTTGCTGTACATCCAGCCTTCGCCCGGAGCGAAGTCGGGTGCTTCGTTCTTGAAGTAGTCCGCCAGTTGCGCAGTCGTGAGGTGGAGTTTGATGGGGCCTTCCATCGTCCCCGGTATTCCGGTGTAGTCCTTGATGCCGGACGTGTGGTTGAGCAGTTGTTCGACCGTGACGCGTTCGCCTCCGGGATAGTCCGGCAGGTATTTCGACAACGGATCATCGAGCGCGACCTTGCCGGCATCGACCAGCGTCAGCAGTCCGGCCGCGGCGATCGGCTTGGTCACCGAGCCGATGCGGAACCGGTCGCCGGGCTGGAGGAGAACATCGGCCGCAACGTCGGCTTCACCGCGCGCGCCGCGATACAACACGATATCGCCACGCATCACGAGTACCGCCACCCCGGGCGCGTCCGTGCGGTAGGTGTCCGCCAGCACCGATTCCACATAGCGCGCGAAATCCTCAGGCGCGGGTGGTGTCGCGGCGGTCGCTGCCTGCGATGTCAGTGCCGCGGCAAGGGCAAGTGTCGAGCGGATATGGCGCATGTAAAGAGGTCCTTTCCAGCGACAACAGACTGGCACCGTGTCCCCATGGTAACGGCGGACGATCGGTCCGAAGCGCCGCCCCTGGTGTCAATGGAAAGACAACCCCGGCAACCGGATGCGGCCGCGACCGATTCGACGGCCTTCCCGCGCAGGCTCCTGGTCCTTGCCCTGCTCCAGCCGTATAAGTGCGTCGACCAGCTTCCGATGGAGGAAGCGGTCAAGTTCGAACACGCCGCGCTCGCTCACCAGGCGATGGCTCTCCAACGGCTGGTGGATCTCCATGGTCATCGTCGCGCCACCCGTGGCCGGGCGCGGCGCTATAGTGCCCTGACTCGACTCGAACCGGCCGCATGCCGATGCGCGAAACCTGCGAACCCCTCGATTGCCTGATCATCGGCGGCGGCCCGGCCGGCTTGACGGCGGCAATCTACCTCGCGCGCTTCCGGAGGCGTGTCGTGCTCGTCGATTGCGACGAAAGCCGTGCGCGCTACATCCCGGTCAGTCACAACTGTCCGGGTTTTCCGTTTGGCGTTTCCGGTCCTGAGCTGCTCGCCAGGATGCGCGACCAGGCCGCCCAGTTCGGGATCGAGCCCGTCGCGGCGCGCGTCGATGCGCTGGAACTTCGCGATGGCGTGTTCCTCGCAAAGGCAGGCGACCGGTCGTGGCGCGCGAGAACCATCCTGCTCGCGACCGGCATCAAGGACCGGCTGCCGCACGTCGAGGATCTTGAGCAGGGCATCGCCGATGGCGTGCTGCGCATCTGCGCGATCTGCGATGGCTACGAAGCGCGTGACGAACGCATCGCGGTGTTCGGACCTCCCGCAAGCGTGGTCGGGCATGCCTGTTTCCTGCGCACGTTCTCGCGCCGGGTCTGCGTGGTGTTGTCGGAAACGGGCGACGTGTCCGACTCGGACCTTGCGCGTGCCGAGCGCCTCGGCATCGAGATCCTGCAACCGCCCCAAGCGCTGCGCCTGAACCGCGACGCGTCGTCGACGATGCATTCGTGCACGGTGACCTGGCCCGGTTCGGAACGCAGCTTCGATACGCTGTATCCGGTGCTCGGCGCCGACCTCAAAGGTCATCTGGCATCGGCGATCGGTGCAGCGCGCGACGAGCGCGGCGAGCTGATCGTCGACGCGCGCATGCAGACGTCGGTCGAGGGCTGCTACGCGGCCGGCGATGCGGTGAGTGCGGTGAACCAGATCGCGGTCGCGGTCGGCCATGCGTCGATCGCGGCCATCGCGATTCACAATGCCTTGCCGGGAAATCCATGCTAGGAACTCGGGCGGCTGAAGCAGTCCGGGCTGCAAAGTCTCCTGCGAATGCGCTCTGCGCCGCTCTCATGGGAACCGGCGTGCGGCGTGCACGCTGTTGCAGATCCGCTGGATCACGGCCATTTCCACCGGTTTGACGAGATGATGATCGAAACCGGCCTCGCGCGTGAGGCGCCGTTCCTCGGGCTGGCCCCAGCCGGTGACCGCGACGATGGTCAAGCCGCGGTCGGAAGGATCCGCGCGCAGGACGCGCGCCACTTCGTGACCGCTCATGTGCGGCATGCCGATATCGAGGAAGACGACGTCGGGCCTGAATTCCGCCGCCGCCTCGGCCGACTGCAGCGGGTCGTAGACGCAACGCGCCTCATGGCCGAGCAGTTCGAGCATCATGGCAAGCGTGTCCGCCGAATCGCGATTGTCGTCGACGATCAATGCGCGGCAGGAAGAATTCGGGGCGACCTCTTCCGTAGCCGCCATGGAGCGCGTCGGCTCGACCGACACGGCCGTGCCCAGCGGGAGGTGGACGACGAAACAACTCCCGCGGTTCGGTCCGTCGCTATGTACCCGGACATGCCCGCCATGCATTTCCACGATCCGCCTGGCGAGCGTCAGGCCGATACCGAGGCCTCCGAGAGAACGCTCGATCGACGTCTCCAGTTGCGTGAACGGCTCGAAGATGCGGATGGCTTGTTCCGGGGTGAGGCCCAGGCCACTGTCGGCGACCGATACTTCGACATGGGTTTTCGCGAGCTTCCCGGAAAGCACGATCGGTGCGCCCGGGTCGGAATACTTCACCGCATTGCTCAACAGATTGGAAAATACCTGTGACAGGCGTTCGCGGTCGACCTGAAGCACGACGCCATCGAGAGCCAGATCCATCTGCAGGACACGGCCATTGGCCGCCAGCAACGGGGCAACGGTCTCGACCGCGGAATCGATCACCGAACTCAAGGCGATGGTCGCGGGTTTCAGCGCGAGTTTGCCGCGACCGATGCGCGCGGCGTCGAGCAGGTCATCGATCAACCGGACCAGCAACCTCATCTGACGCTCCATCGTCTGCCGTACCGGATTGTCATCGCGGGCCGACAGCTTGAGGACGTTGATCGCGTTGCCCAGCGAAGCCAGAGGATTGCGCAGCTCGTGCGCGAGCGTGGCGAGAAACTCGTCCTTGCGGCGCCCGAGTTCGAGCAGGCTCTGCTCGGCCTTCTCGCGTTCCGCCACCTGCGCCTGAAGCTCCATGTTGCTTGCCGCCAACGTGTCGTTGGCGACGCGCAGCGATTCGTTCAGCAGTTCCAGTTCGCGCGCCTTTTCCATGCGCAAGGCTTCGTTCGCTGCTGCGAGCTGCTCGTTTGCCTGCTGCAGCTGGAGTCTCTTGCGGTGCAGCTCGCACAGCACGGTCACCTTGCTGCGCAGGATTTCCGGAATTATCGGGACGGTCACATAGTCGACTGCGCCGAGCGCGTAGCCGCGGATGCGGTCCAGGTCGGACACGTTGACCGCGGTGACGAAGATGATCGGGGTCTTTTCGAAGCGCGGATGCTGGTGGATCAGGCTGGCGGTCTCGAAACCGTCGATGTCCGGCATGTTGACGTCTAGCAGGATCACAGCGCATTCGCACGTCATCAGCTGGCGCAGTGCATCGGTGCCCGAGGTGGCCTCGATCAGGGTTTCGCCGAGCGGCTCGAGAATCGCGCGGTAGGTCAGCCGCCGCGCCGGCTGGTCGTCGACCAGCAGGACGTTGACCGCATCTGTTGCTGCGGGCAACGGCAGTGAGGACGTGTTGCTCAGCGATGCAACCATTGGCGCAATACACCGAGCAGCTGGTCGGTGACGACCGGCTTGGCCAGATAGTCGGATGCGCCAGCCTCGAGACATTTCTCGCGGTCGCCCTTCATTGCCTTCGCCGTCAGCGCGACGATGGGCAGGGCCTGCAAGTCGGGACTCGCGCGGATGGCGCGGATCGTGTCGTAGCCATCCATGCCGGGCATCATGATGTCCATCAGCACCAGGTCGATGTCGCAGTCGGCGGACACCTTGCCGATCGCGTCCTGGCCGTTGCCGGCGGTGACCACGCTCATCCCGTGCCGCTCCAGCACGCTCGACAGCGCGAAGATGTTGCGCACATCGTCATCCACGACCAGCACCTTCTTGCGGCGCAGCGCGTCGTCGGATTCGTGCAGGCGCCGCACCATTTCCTGTTTCGCCGGTGGCAGGTCGCCGATGACCCGGTGCAGGAACAGCGCGGTCTCGTCGAGCAGCCGCTCCGGTGATTCGACGCCCTTGATGATCACGCTCTTCGCGGCGCGCTGCAGCTGGCGGTCTTCGTCGGCGGTCAGTTCCTTGCCGGTGAACACAACCAGCGGGATCTCGCGCAGGCGTGGCTCGGCCTGGATGAGGCCGATCAGCTCGAACCCGGTCATGTCCGGCAAACGCAGATCCAGCACCACGCAATCGTACTTGCCGCTGCGCAGCTTCTCGAGAGCATCGGTTCCGGTGCCCGCGGTGTCGATCGCGATGTCGTCGTGGCGGATCAGTTCCTCGATGCCGAGCCGCTCGCCCGCATCGTCCTCGACGATCAGCAGCTTCTTGGTACGGGGCAGGGTATACAACCGTATTCGCTCGAGTGCGTCGCCGATGAGCTCCGACGTCGCGGGCTTGGCGATGTAGGCGAACGCGCCGCGTTCGAGGCTGTGATGGCGTTCTTCCTCGACCGTGACGATCTGCACCGGAATGTGGCGTGTCGCGGCATCCTGCTTGAGCCGCGCGAGCACCGTCCAGCCGAGCATGTCGGGCAGGAAGATATCCAGCGACACCGCGTTCGGTGCGTGCTCGCGCACCATGCGCATGGCCTCGGTGCCGCGGCTCGTGACCAGTACGTTGAATCCGCGCGAACGCGCCAGGTCGCGGATCACCGTGGCATAACGCGCATCGTCCTCGACCACGAGCAGGGTCGGCTTGGCAGGATCGGGCGCGGCCCGGTCGTCGCTGACCTCCTCGACCATGCTGGTCGCTGACTCGGCGACAGTGAAATGCTGCGGCGTGCGTGCAAGCGACCGCTCGGCCTTCTTTTCCGGGCCGACATAATTCAGTGGCACATATAGCGTGAACGTGCTGCCGGCGCCGACCGCGCTGCGCAGCCTCAACTCGCCACCGAGCAGGCCCGCGATCTCGCGGCTGATGGCGAGCCCGAGACCGGTACCGCCGTACTTGCGCGAGGTGCCGGCATCGGCTTGCTGGAACGCCTCGAACACGATCCTCTGCTTGTCCGGCGAGATGCCTATGCCGGTATCGGTGACATCGAATGCGATCACGGTAGAGGCGCTGTCGAGCACCGGATGACCCGATGTCCATCCGCTGGTGGCGATGCGTGCGGACAGGCTCACGCTGCCGCGTTCGGTGAACTTCATGGCGTTCGACAGCAGGTTCTTCAGGATCTGCAGCAGGCGTTTCGGGTCGGTACTCAGCGCGTGTCCGATCGAGGGCGGGAAATCGATCGAGAAATCCAGCGCACGCCGCTCGGCATCGTGGCGGAAGCCACGCTCGATGTTCTCGTGCAGGTGGGTGAACGCGATCTCTTCGCTTTCCACGGTGACCGTGCCGGACTCGATCTTGGACAAGTCGAGGATGTCGCTGATCAGGTGCAGCAGGTCGGTGCCGGCGGCGTGGATCGTCTTGGCGAACTCGACCTGGCGGTCGCTCAGGTTGGTGTCGGCATTCTCGGCCAGCTGCTGGCCAAGGATCAGGATCGAGTTGAGCGGCGTGCGCAATTCGTGTGACATGTTGGCGAGGAACTCTGACTTGTAGCGCGAGGTCAGCGCGAGTTCGGCCGCCTTGTCCTCGAGTGCGCGCCGCGCGTGCTCGATCTGTTGGTTCTTCTGTTCGACCTCGGCCTTCTGCTCGGCCAGCATCGCGGCTTTCAGCGCGATGTCCTCGTTGGTCTGCTGCAATTCCTTCTGTTGCGACTGCAGCTCGCTGGCGAGCTGCTGCGACTGCGACAGCAGGCGCTCGGTGCGCATCGAGGCCTCGATCGTGTTCAGCACGATGCCGATGCTGCCGGAAAGCTGTTCGAGGAATGCGCGCTGCGACATCGTGAACTCGGCCAGCGAGGCGAGCTCGATCACGGCCTTGATCTGTTTCTCGAACAGCACCGGCAGCACGATGACATTGCGTGGCGGCGCACTGATGAGACCGGAACGGATATCGCCGACCCCAGGCGACACCCCCTCGATCAGGATGATCTGCGCCTGTTCGGCGCACTGGCCGACCAGACCCTGGCCGAATGCCAGCGTGCGGCTGCCGGTCGAGTCGCCCGTGTCCGCGTAGCCGGCCAGCTGGCGCAATTGCGGCGGACTGTCGGCGTCTCCGGTTTCGACCACGTACATCAGGCCCTGCTGCGCATTCACCAGCGGCGCGAGTTCCGACAGCAGCATGCGACCGAGCGTGATCAGGTCGCGCTGACCCTGCATCATGCCGCTGAACTTGGCGAGGTTGGTCTTCAGCCAGTCCTGTTCGCGGTTGCTTTCGGTGGTCGCGCGCAGCGTGCCGATCATCGCGTTGATGTTGTTCTTGAGGTCGGCCACCTCGCCGCGCACGTCGACCTGGATCGAACGCGTCAGGTCGCCCTGGGTCACCGCGGTGGCGACCTCGGCGATCGCGCGCACCTGGGTGGTGAGGTTCGCGGCGAGCTGGTTCACGTTGGCGGTCAGGTTTTCCCAGATGCCGGCGGTGCCGGGCACCTTGGCCTGGCCGCCGAGACGTCCCTCGACTCCGACCTCGCGCGCGACGGTCGTGACCTGGTCGGCGAAGATCGCGAGCGTCTGGGTCATGCTGTTGATCGTGTCGGCGAGTTCGGCGATCTCACCCTTGGCTTCGACCGTCAGCTTCTTCTGCAGGTCGCCGGTCGCGACCGCAGTCACGACCTTGGCGATCCCGCGCACCTGGGTGGTCAGGTTGGTCGCCATCGAATTGACGTTGTCGGTCAGGTCCTTCCAGATGCCGGCCACGCCGGAGACCGCCGCCTGGCCGCCTAGCTTGCCTTCGGTGCCGACTTCGCGCGCAACGCGCGTGACCTCTGCGGCGAAGCCGTTGAGCTGGTCGACCATCGTGTTGATGGTGTCCTTGAGCTGGAGGATTTCGCCCTGCGCGCCGACCGCAATCTTGCGCGACAGGTCACCCTTGGCGACCGCGGTCGCCACTTCGGCGATGTTGCGGACCTGGGTGGTCAGGTTGGTCGCCATCGAGTTGACGTTGTCGGTCAGGTCCTTCCAGATGCCAGCCACGCCCGGCACCGCAGCCTGGCCGCCAAGCTTGCCCTCGGTCCCGACTTCGCGTGCGACGCGCGTGACCTCGGCGGCGAAGCCGTTGAGCTGATCGACCATCGTGTTGATGGTGTCTTTCAGCTCGAGGATCTCGCCCTTCACGTCGACACCGATCTTGCGCGACAGGTTGCCCTTGGCGACCGCGGTAGTGACCTCGGCGATGTTTCGCACCTGCGCAGTCAGGTTGGACGCCATCGAGTTGACGTTGTCGGTCAGATCCTTCCAGGTGCCAGCCACGCCGGGCACCTGCGCCTGGCCGCCGAGCTTGCCCTCGGTGCCCACTTCGCGGGCGACGCGCGTGACTTCGGCGGCGAAGCCGTTGAGCTGATCCACCATCGTGTTGATGGTTTCCTTGAGCTGCAGGATCTCGCCGCGCACATCGACCGTGATCTTGCGCGAGAGGTCGCCCTTGGCGACCGCGGTGGTCACTTCGGCGATGTTGCGCACCTGCGAGGTCAGGTTGCTCGCCATCGCATTGACCGAGTCGGTCAGGTCCTTCCAGGTACCGGCAACGCCGGGCACGATCGCCTGGCCGCCGAGCTTGCCCTCGGTGCCGACCTCGCGGGCGACGCGCGTGACTTCGGCGGCGAAGCCGTTGAGCTGGTCGACCATCGTGTTGATGGTTTCCTTGAGCTGCTGGATCTCGCCGCGCACGTCCACCGTGATCTTGCGCGACAGGTCGCCCTTGGCGACCGCGGTGGTCACCTCGGCGATGTTGCGCACCTGCGAGGTCAGGTTGTAGGCCATCGAGTTGACGTGATCGGTCAGGTCCTTCCAGGTGCCGGCGACATCGGGCACCTCGGCCTGGCCGCCAAGCTTGCCCTCGGTCCCGACTTCGCGTGCGACGCGCGTGACTTCGGCCGCGAAGCCGTTGAGCTGGTCGACCATCGTGTTGATGGTCTCCTTGAGCTGCAGGATCTCGCCGCGCACATCGACCGTGATCTTGCGCGAGAGGTCGCCCTTGGCGACCGCGGTGGTGACTTCGGCGATGTTGCGCACCTGCGAGGTCAGGTTGCTCGCCATCGCATTGACCGAGTCGGTCAGGTCCTTCCAGGTACCGGCAACGCCGGGCACGATCGCCTGGCCGCCGAGCTTGCCCTCGGTGCCGACCTCGCGGGCGACGCGCGTGACTTCGGATGCGAAACCACGCAACTGGTCGACCATCGTGTTGATCGCCTGCTTGAGCTGCAGGATCTCGCCGCGCACGTCTACGGTGATCTTGCGCGAAAGATCGCCGTTGGCGACCGCGATCGTGACTTCGGAAATGTTGCGCACCTGCGCAGTCAGGTTCGAGGCCATCTGGTTGACCGAGTCGGTGAGGTCCTTCCACACGCCCGACACGCCTTTGGCCTTGGCCTGGCCGCCGAGCAGGCCCTCGGTGCCGACTTCGCGCGCGACACGCGTGACTTCGGAGCTGAACTCGGTCATCTGCCCGATCATGCGATTGACGATCGTCGCGGCCCGCAGGAACTCGCCCTGAAGTGGGCGGCCGTTGGCCTCGAGCGGCACCGTGCGCGTGAGATCGCCCTTGGCGACGCCGGCCATCGCCTCGGTCATCGTCTCGATCGGCAGAATCAGGTCGTCGATCAGCCCATTGACCGACTGCTCCATGCCGGCCCATGCACCCTGCCGGTTTGCCCCCATCAGGCGCTGCCGGGTCTGGCCGCGGCGGCCAACCTTTTCGCCGACCCGCGTCAGTTCCTCAGCGAGCCGCCGGTTGTGGCTGACGATCTCGTTGAAGCGTTCGGCGAGCTTGCCGGCGATGCCGTCCCAGTGGACCGGCAGTCGGACCGCGAAATTGCCGGCGCTGACCGCGTGCATGGCGTCCAGCAACTGCTCCAGGGGTTCCAGCGTGGTGCGGCGGACTGGGCGTGGCTTGATGGCGGACATGCGTCGGAATCTCCCCTGGTAAGCACTCTTCGCAGGTGGTGGATCACGCTACCACAGGCGTCGGGATGCCGGTTGCCGTTGCCGCCGCGAGCTGGCACGGCCTGCGCAGTCGCCCGCGTCGCGCGGATGGAACGATATACACTAAGCCGCAGAAAAGGGGGCGTGGATGGCCGATTCCGTTGGCAGTGTCCTGATCGTCGACGACAACGTCGAGTTCCAGTCGTCGGTGGCGGATCTTGCGGCCCTGGCCAACTGTGCGGTGAGCCACGCCGCCACCTTGCGCGAGGCGCGGCGCATCATCCGCGATGGCCGCTTCGACCTGGTCATCCTCGATCTCGACCTGCCCGATGGCAGCGGACTCGAACTGCTTGAGGAAATCGATCTGGCGACGCTCGGCGAAGTCGCGATCGTCACCGGTCATCCGAGTGTGGACTCTGCGGTGCGCGCCGTGCGCCTGCCGATCGTCGACTACCTGGTCAAGCCGCTGGCCCCCGAAGCGTTGACGCGATTGTTCGAGCGCGCGCGCCTGCATGCGCGCGCACATCCGGCCGGAGCCGGCGGCGAGTTCAGCGGCATGATCGGGCAGAGCCCGCAGATGAAGGCGCTGTTTGACCGCATCGATCGCGTCGCCCGCCACGACATGACGGTGTTCGTGCACGGCGAAAGCGGCACCGGCAAGGAACTCGTCGCGCGCGCAGTGCATGAGCGCAGCGGCCGCAAGGGCGAATTCGTCGCGCTCAATTGCGGTGCCGTCGCGTCCGACCTGCTGAGCAGCCAGTTGTTCGGTCACGAGCGTGGCGCATTCACGGGCGCCTCCCAGGCGCACGCGGGTTTCTTTGAACGTGCCGAGGGCGGCACCCTCTTCCTCGACGAGATCACCGAGATGCCCGGCCCGTTGCAGGTCTACTTGCTGCGCGTGCTGGAAAGCCGAGCGGTGACGCGTGTGGGCGGAACGCGGGAAGTGGCGGTCGATGTGCGTGTGATCGCGGCCACCAATCGCGATCCGGCCGACGCCGTCGCACGCGGCGTCCTGCGTGGTGACCTGTACTACCGGCTCGCCGATTTCCCGATCGAACTGGCGCCGTTGCGCGAGCGGCGCGAGGACATCGCCCCGCTGGCGCAACGATTTCTCGACCGCCTGAACGAGCGCTACGGCACACGGAATTATCTGACTGCCGACGCATTGCGCCAGTGGGTGGTGCGGCCGTGGCCCGGCAATGTGCGCGAGCTGCGACACGTGGTGCAGCGCGCGTACGTGCTGGCGACCGGCGACGCGATCGGGGCGTCGGAGGAGTCCCCGCCCAGGCCGAGCGCGCTCGATGACGGAGCGATCATTTTCCGCGTCGGCATGAGCTTCGAGGAGGTCGAGCGCGAAATGCTGCTGAAGACGCTGGCGCACCACGGCAACAACAAGCGCCAGGCGGCGCGCGTGCTCGGCATCACTGCGAAGACGATCTACAACCGCCTGCTGCGCTACCGCGCGCTCGAGCTGATCGGCGACGAGCAGCTCGGGGACGACGAAAGCGACGAGGATTGAACGCACGGACATCCGGATGAAGCTCCCCTGACGCGATGGAACGGCGTCGTTTCCCCTGGCGAAGCCGGACACCGACCTCCGCGCCGCGGAACGCCGCAGGCGCAAAGCCGGAACGACGTGCCCCTGCCCGTACGCAATGGAAGATGCGTGCCAAGGCACCGGCGTCCGGCTGGCCGGCGCCGGATGGCCCGTACGCAGGAAATGCTTTCTGCCACCGGGAAACAAAGAGCCGCTCAGGCGACTGCGGTCGGGAACGCGCGTGCGTGCGCGAGCGCGCCAAGCAGGCGCGACAGCGAGACGGGCTTGATCAGACAATCGTCGAAGCCGATGGCTCGCGCCTCCGCGAGGTCGATCGTGGCATCGTCGCCGATCGCGACCAGTCGCGGCCGGTCTTCCGCAAGGCGGGTGACCTCGCGGGCCACGTCGTAGCCCGATAGCGGGGTCGGCAGATCGAGGCAGCACACGAGCACGGTCGGTTGCAGCGATGCCTGCAGACGCAAGCCGTCGAAGCCGTTCTTCGCCACACCCACGTGCTCCGCCCCGCAGCGCTCGATCTGCGCACTCAGCGTGTCGTCGGCGATGCCGGTGTCGCCGATGATCAGGATGCGTTGTCCGCGCAGCAGGGTGTCCAGACGCAGGTCGTGTTCGGCTGTCCTCGTCGCGCGCGCGTCAGGCAGCGGCAGGAAGAGATCGAAGGTGGAACCCTTGCCCGGCCCTTCGCTGGCGGCGACGATTCTCCCGCCGTGCAGCTGCATGATCCGTTGGACAGCATTGAGACCAAGCCCGAGTCCAGAGCCGCTGCCGCTACCGCTGCCGTTGTAGTGGCGTGCCGCACTGCCGAGGTCGAACAAGCTGGCCAGGCTTTCGGCGGGCAGGCCGCAACCCGTATCCGCAACGCGGATGCCGACTTCGCCTACGTTGCCGTCGATCATGCTGATCGTGACGGTGTCGTCGGCGGCGCAGGCCTCCAGTGCATTGATGGCCAGGTTCTCGACTGCCTGCTTGATCCGCAGCATGTCCGCGTCGACCAGGACGACCCGGTCCGGTACCACGCAGCGCAGGTTCACGCCGCGCTCTGCTGCGCGCGGGGAGAGATCCACGCAGACTTCCGTGAGCAGGTGGTTCAGCACGACGCAGCGACGTTGCAGATCGATACGCCCATCCATCAGACGTGCCGCGTCGAGCAATTCCTCGACCAGGCGTGCGAGCAGCGCGGACTGGCGTTCGAGCGTATCCATCGCACGCGCGGTCATCGCCGGCGCAGCCCGCGGGTGGCGCACTATCTGGATCGCCGCCGACAGCGCCGCCAGCGGGTTGCGCAGCTCGTGGCTCAGCGTACCCAGGAACGTGCCGATACGCTGTTGCGTGGTGCGCAGGGTGACCTCCGCCTGCTTGCGGTCGTCGATGTCGGTGCAGCTGCCGCACCATCCCCAGATCGCGCTGTCGGTCACCGATTCGCGCAGGGGCTGCATGCGAACCAGATGCCAGCGCAGGACATCGTCATGACGACGCAGGCGGCATTCGATAGCGAGCGGCAGGCCTTCGACCTTCGCAAGTTGCCAGGCGCCGGCAGCATATTCGCGATCATCGGGGGGCATCGGATCGGTCCAGGCGGTCACCGAGCGACCGGTGTACGCGGCCCAGCGATGGTTGAACCAGTCGCCGGTGCCGTCCGCGGTCGCCATCCAGATCAGGTCAGGCAGGCTCTCCAGCACGCCGCGCCGCTGGTCATCGCTACGTTTCCGGATGATGTCCGCGCCGCGCCATTCGGCATCGACGCAAAGAACGAAACAGCCACGCACCGCGCCTTGCGCATCGACGTCCGGCGTCATCATCGTGAATGTCCATACGGACTGACCGCGCTTGTCCAGCGCCCGCCATTCCAGCGTCTCGCGTTGCCCGCCCATGGCCCGCTGCAATGGGCGCAGAAGTGCCGCGCTCATTTGTGCATCAAACAGGGTCGCCACCTCCGCTCCTGTGCCATCGTCGATGCCGTGGCGTTCGCGCAGCGACCGGTTGGACCAAGTGAGCCGGAATTCCCGGTCGACGTAAAACATGCGCGCGTCGCTGGTATCGACGATGGATTGGAGGTGCGCGAGCGTGGGTGTTGCCGTGACCGCCCGATTGCGCGCCGTGCGGTCGGTGACATCGTGCAGCACGAAAACGGTGCTGCCGCGCGCAAGCGGCCCGATGCGCGACGTGGTCACCGCGAAGACTCGAGAGCCGTCCTGCGGATGCTCGCGCACGAACTCCCACTGGCACCCGGAAGAGAGCGCAGCCCGCGCCGTCAACTCGGCGCCGAGTACCGCAGTTCCCTGCGCCGTGTCGGTCGCGCCGCCGGCAATCAACGCCTGCGCGACCGGGTTCATCCCGGTGATGCGACCCCGCGCATCGGTAACGATGACCGCATCGGCACAGGCATGCAGCGCGAAAGCGTCGAGGTCGCGCCTGCGCCGCAATGCAGATATCGCGTATGCCAGCGCGAATCCGCAAAGCAGCCACAGAACGCATGCGGCGAGGGTGCGGGTGTCGGCTAGCGGGGGGACAATGGGGGCGTAGAGGCCGTACGCGAGCGACAGCAGGACAGCCAGCACGGCGGGCCCGGCGCCGGCGCACCATGCGGTCGCCGCGATGGCGACGGCATGCGGCACGAAGCCGGTATCGAGGTCAACCAGCGTCGACAGAACCACATGGGCCAGCGAGGCCACAAATACCGAGGCAATGCCGACCAAGTAGCGCGTTCTCGCGGATGACGGCTCGAATGACATGCGGGGTATCCGGTGTGGCAGCGCTGCGCGTGCGTGCAGGACTGCAGGCGCAGACTGCATCGGACGTCAACGCGTACGGAGCACTGGTCGAATCGTCGCATCAGGCATGATCTGCGGGTGTCCCTTGATGCGACCACGTGCTGCTCCGCCGACTTGCAACGGCTGCCTGGATTATGCGGTGCGCGAGCTTTGCAAGGAAGCGGCCACCGCCGCCATTACAGCATCCGCGAAACAATACTTTTGCTGGTGAATCGCAGACGCAGATGGAAGTTCATGTTCCCGTGCAACGGTCGCAGTTTCCCGCCACCGGCATACGCGCGTAGGTGAGTAGAAACTCCAGCGCGACTTGAACCGGCCGAGGGAATACACGCCCTGCATGGGGCACTCGCGCCCATCGATCAGGAATTCGACGACGGTGCCTTCGCTCGGCAATGCGGCTGAGGTGGATATCCAGTTTGCGTGCATCGGGGTTTCTCCTCCGGAAGCGAAACGGTTGATCCGAGACTGAGACCTGCCCGCCGCGGCAGCGCCGTGCGGGTCGCCTGCGAGCAGGGCGTCGTAGGCCATATCCGCGAGGGCGCGCGGCGTGAGCCTGTCCGGGGATGGCTCCCCATGCACCGCGGCCACGTCGGTACCCGCGAAGATGCCCCTGCCACTCGCGGGATTCACGAGAGCCGCTACTGTCACCGGCGAGCCGGCCAGTTCCTTCGCCAGCGCCTCGGTCCAGGCGAGCAGGAAGGTTTCGCTGGCCAATCTTGGCGATGCGAATGCTCGAACCGATTCGACCGCCGACGAAACGTTGAGGATGCGGCCGTGCCCGCGATCGAGCATGTCCGGCAGGAACACCGACGTCATGCGCAAAGCCCTCTCCACATCCAGGAACCGGTTCGTCAGGCATTGCCGGATCGGACGATCGGTGCTGGTCCGCCGCGTATGCCCAGCATTGTTGACGAGCATGTCGACGGACACGCCGTCAGCGGCGAGTTCGTCGAACAGCGCTTGTGCGCCTTCAGACTTTTCAAGATCGCAGGCGATGGCGCGCACGTCGGCGCCCTGAAGCACCAGTTCTGCGGCAATCCAGTCCAGCTCACCGTCGACCGGCGTGACCAGCACCACCGGATGCCCTTGCGCACAAAGCCGATGGGCGAGGTGGTACGCGACACCGTCGGAGGCTGCGGTAAGAAGAACGGTATCCGGCATGGGTAACTCCTGCTGATCCTTCAACGTCTGCACGTTGCATGCCTACGCCCGAAGCGCGCGCTGACGCCATTTGCGTCGCGCGACGGCGACTCTGCGAGGAGAAAGTCTTACCGCAGCGTGAAATCGTTTCCCGCTGGTCGAATCCTGGGTTGACACCGCTTGGGCAGTGAGGGATCGCCGGGTCCGACATGCCGAATGCACGCGAAAGCCACGCGCACACAAAGCCGACCGCGACTGCGCAGAGATTTCCTGGTGTGCGCAAAGGATTCCGCACCTGGTGAGGGCAATTCGCTTTGCAAGCCGCCTCACAAGAGCCCTTGCGGGTTTCGCTGGGTCCTTGCTTCATGCACTTCGGCGGCATCGGTGGATTACTTGCAGATCCAGTGTTCTGGGCAAGCCGGAACACCGGCTTTTCAAGCAGCCTTTCATCGGGCGGATCGATGATCAATGACAGTGCAGGCGGCACCGACGTAGTCAGTCTGAATTTGCAACACCTTCTCGCCCTCGCGGGTGGCCGTTGCGAGCCTCCCCACAATGGCCCAAGCAAGAAAGCGCGCTCCAGTCACGCCCGGACGACGCGCGCCAGGCAGTGGAGGTACTCTGCGTGGCCAACTGATCGAGCAAATCGAACTTGCTCCGCGTCTGCGCGATTGGCTTGAACGCGCCGGACTTGCAGACGCGAGCGTCGAAGCCGTGGATGCACTCGAGTTCGAGATCGTGAATGCGTACGGGCAGGGGAAATCCAAATCGAAATCGTTCACTACCGTGTTGCGTGTGAAACTGCCAGATCGCGATCTCGTGGCGCGTGGCGTCGACACCGCAGTGAACTGGGCCTCGGGAGAGGGTGAGGTTTCGCGCGGTCTGCTGCGCAGCTTCGACCAGGCTGCGGTCCGGTTGGTCGGGTTGCTGACACAAGCCTGTCGGCCGGACGGGGATGACCGGCAAGGGCTTCGGATGCGGGTTCCAAGTACCGATCGCTTGCTTTTCACCGTCGCTCTTGCCGTGCCCGATAGCCGCCATTAACCCCCAACGCGCTACCTTATGCGTTTCCCGCCGAACGGAGCACCAGAATGATTTCCTCCCTGCCGAAGTTTGCGGGTCTGCTCGCGCTCGCGCTTGGCTGCAACGCCTGCGCGCAGGCGCCGGCTTCTGCGTCCAAGCCGTTCGTCGCGGTTGAAGTCGCGGCATTCGCCGAGCCGTGGGCGATGACGTTCCTGCCCGATGGACGCGTGCTGGTCACCGAGAAGAAAGGTGTGCTGCGTCTGCTCGCAATCGGCGGCAAGGCTGGCACCGTCAGCGGCGTGCCGAAGGTCGCCTACGGCGGACAAGGGGGTTTCGGTGACGTCGCATTGCATCCCCAGTTCGCGACGAACCAGCTTGTCTACCTGAGCTACGCCGAGCCTGGCGACAACGACAAGAGCGGCGCGGCGGTCGCGCGCGCGCGGCTCGTGGTCGACAACGAAGGTGGCGGCAAGCTGGAAGGTCTTGAGGTGATCTGGCGCCAGGTGCCCAAGGTGCAGGGCAATGGCCACTACGGTCATCGCATCCTGTTCGGTCGGGACGGCAAGCTCTGGATCAGTTCGAGCGAACGGCAGATGTTCGATCCGGCGCAGGACATGAAATCCAACCTCGGCAAGATCGTGCGCCTCAATGACGACGGCAGCGTGCCGGCGGACAACCCGTTCGCCAGGGATGGTGGCGTCACCGCGCAGATTTGGTCGCTCGGCCATCGCAATGTGCTCGGCCTGGCCTTCGACGCGCAGGACCGCCTTTGGGAAGTGGAGATGGGACCCAAAGGCGGTGACGAACTCGACCTCGTCGTGCGTGGCGCGAACTACGGCTATCCGATCGTTTCCAATGGCGACCACTACGACGGTCGCCCGATTCCAGACCATTCCACGCGCCCGGAATTCGTCGCGCCGAAGATCACCTGGACGCCGGTGATCTCGCCGTCGAGCCTGATCATCTATTCCGGATCGAAGTTTCCGGACTGGAACGGGAACGGCCTGATCGGCGGGTTGTCTTCGGAGTCGCTCGTGCGCGTCGCATTCGATGGCGACAACGCACGCGAAGTCGCCCGCTACGACATGCGCGCACGCATCCGCGGTGTCGCGCAAGGTCCCAATGGCACAGTCTGGGTGATCGAGGACGGCAATGGCGGCCGCCTGCTGCGACTGGATCCGCTCGCGCGCGACTAGTCGAGGGGTGCGCGCCGCGACATCCACAGGTCTGGCGCGCGCCTCGGTTGGATCACGGTCAGAGGCCCGCGGATGCGGGGTCGAAGCCGTCCGCGAAGATCGTGTCGATCTCGTAGGCGCCGAGATCGTGCGCACCGAATTGATTTGTCACGGTCGGATCGTCGATCACGCGCGGACCGAGGTCGCGCGTCGAGTTCGCCGGCTGCGCAACGGCGTAATCCAGTGCCGGTGAGGCGAGGCGCAGGCGGAAATTGCCCGCCGCGGGGTTGACGAAAAGGGGGTCGCCAATGCGGTTGAGGGTCGATGCCGGCAGCGAACCAAGGCTGTTGACGAGCAGGTACTGGAAACACTCGGCATTCGGCGTGCCGCTCATCGCCAGCAGCGCATGTCCGGGCTGCCAGAGCCGCCAGCTTCAATCGCGCAGACATTCCTTGCGCTGATCACGGGCTGGCCGGCACCGATGCTGTTGCCGGCGATCGTGGTCGCGGCGAGCACGAGGTTCTCGGCGTTCGGGCCCGACGTATCGAACAGCGGGCCGGTGACCGTATTGCCCTCGATCAATGCGCCGTCGAAGATCGCATCGCCGTCGAGGTCGAAGTCCACGAGCGTCTGTCCGCTGTTGCCCTCGATGCGCGTGCCGCGCAGCGTTGCGACGGCACTGAAATCATTGCCGCTCCTCACGGCCAGCACTGCACCCGGTTGCGCGGTGCCGCCACTGTTACGCGCGATGTTGCCGCTGAGGAGGTTGCAGCGTTCGCGCCGGTCGCAGTTGCGCGCGCCGGATGGCGCGCCCACGGTGCTCCCCTGCATGAGGAGGGTTGTCCTGATCGTACTTCCGTCGACATCCTCCACCGAAAACGCGCCGCCGAGCGCGGCGATGTTGCCGCGAACGATCGTGTCATACAGGGACACCCGCGCGTTGGTGAAGACGTGGACGCCGCCGCCCTGCTCGCCGGCAGTGTTGCCGATGATTGTCGCCGGGTAGGCCGGATCTACGGTATAGAAGTTGACCACCGACGACTGCAGCATTGCGTACAGGCCGCCGCCGTCGCGCGCGGCATGATTGTTCATCAGCACGCCGCCGAGAAGTCCGGCCGATCCGATGTCGACGGCGCAACTGCGGGCGGCGATGCCGCCGCCATAGTTGTTGCTGGTGTTCTGCAGCAGATAGGTGTTTCCGGACAGGCGCACGCTCGCGTTCTCGCAGTAGATGCCGCCGCCGCCGAAACTGAACCCCTGCTCGAGCGAGGTGTTGTTGTTGATCGACGTGTCGCCGCCGATCAGCACTTGCAGGTCGCTCGTGTTCGCCGTCGTGTTGATCGCGCTGATGCCGCCGCCGTAGCGTCCCTGATTGGAACGGATCAGCATGTCGGTCAGTGCCACGGTCTTGGGCCCGCCGATGATCTCGATCCCGCCGCCGCCATTGGCGTTGTCGCCGCCCGTGATCTCGAGGTTGACCATGATCACGGTCGCCGTGCCGCGCAGGCTGAATACCGCGGCGGCGCTCCCGCCGGCGCCGCTGACCACGGTCCGCGGCGACGTGATGGCGTTGGCCTGGCAATCGGCGTAGCCGCCGATGAATTCGACGCCCGCGGTATCGGCTTCGACGACGATGTTCTGATTGGTGTAGCTCAGGCTGCGCGTGATGCGGATGGTGTCGAAGCCCGCGTTCGCGGCCGCGCTGTTCACGGCGGCCTGGATCGTCGCATGCGTGCAGCCACTGCCGCCGCCGACGCGGTAGGTCGCTGCCGAAGCGTCGGATGGTTGCGCCAGCGCGGTGGCGAGCACGAGCGGCAGCATGCGCCCCACGGGCACGTGAGCGGCTGCATCGCGCTGTGAGCAGACCAGCAATGGCGTGGCGGCACGCGCGAAGTTCGGATCGGGCATCGACATGACGGGGCTCCAAAGCCCCTCAAAGGCGGGGCTTGCGGGAGTGAGCGTCGTTTGCCGGCCCGCCGCGCCATGATTCGTGGAAAAACAACCTAGGGAGCCTGCGCGGCAGAAGCCGTCCGGGCTACGAAGTTCGCTGCGCGGTCCATTTTTCCGCCGCTTCTTGGCCCGTAGAACCACTACGGGCCGGCGAATCGTCGAAGCGCTTCACAACAGCGAAGCTGGTCAAAACTGTCCTCGCGCAGCGAACTTCTCGCCTCGAACGTTTCTGCCGCGCAGGCTCCTAGCGAGCGAGAGATTCCAGGAGCTGGCGTTTCTCCGGCGCGAGCACGCCGTGTTGTGCGTCGAGCTCGAGTGCCGCGCGCGCGGTCATGCGCGCATCATCGGTGTGCCCGAGCGCCTTCTGCGCCTCGGCACGCAGGACGCGCAGGTCCAGTCTGCGCGCGATGTCGTTCGGCACGAGGCGTACGACGATCGGCTCGGCGCTGTCCAGCGCAAGCAGCGCCTCGGCAGCGCGAGCCAGCGTCAGAAGCGCGCGGGCGCGCGAGGTATGCATCGATGCCGCCTCGAGACTCGCGGAGTGACCGGTGGCTTCGCTGATCGCCAGAGCCCGATCCACGGCTGCCAGTGCGCTGTCCGGATCGCCGCGCGCGAGCCGGATCGTTGCCAGTCCGCCCAGGGCATTGGCGAACTGTGCATGCTGCTCGCCGAACAGTGCGCGTCGCAGTTGCAGGCTGCGTGCGTTCGCGACCTCCGCATCCTCGAGCTTGTTCAAGCGCAGGTACGCGTTGCTGAGATTCTGCCACGCACGCGCGCACGTGGGATCGTTGTCGAGTGCTGCGCGCGTGCACAGGTCGGTGACGGCCCGGAAAATTTCCGCGGATTTCGCGTAGTCCTTGCGGTCGAAGGCAAGCGTCGCCAAGGCCGCCTGCGCCGAGGCGACGTACGCATGATCGGGCCCGAACAAACTGGTGTAGGTAGCCGCCGCCTGTTGCAGCAGCGGCTCCGCTTCGTCACGGCGGCCACGCAACGAAAGCAAGGCCCCGAGGCTCTGCTGCACGTCGGCGATTTTCTCGTGCGGCGCTTCGAAGATGCGCATTGCGAGCCGCAGCGCATCGTTGAGCAGGCGCTCGCACCGATCGTAGTCGCCGAGATAGCAGGTCGACGAGGCGAGGTTCTGCAGGGAATTCACGTAGTCGCGGTTCGGCAGCATCCCGCTTGCATCCCAGCGTGCAAGCGCGACGACGAGTTCGTCGGCGGCCTGCTGGTGGTGCCCGGCGCCGCCGAGCGTGTCGCCGGGCAGCAGGCTTGCGATCAAGGCACGCTCGTGCGTCGCGCCAAGTACGCGGTCGGCGCGTGCGCTCGACTCACGCGCGAGCGCGACGGCTTCCTCGAGTGCGCCGCTGGCGAGACGCGTCGCGGCGTAGACGGCAATACCGCGCACTGCAGTCTCGTCGTCTTCGGCGCGGATCGCATCGATGCGTGAAGCAAGCAGCCGGTCGGCTGCCTCGATCTCGCCGAGACTGAGCATTGCATCGGTACGCGCGACCTCGATCCCGAGTCGTAGGCGCGAACCGGCATCCCTGTCGGCATCGAGCGAGGCGAGCGCGCGTTCCGCGTACTGCTTTGCCTGCGCGTAATCGCTGCCGGTATGGCTGATCGCGCCGAGCGTGGCCAGGAATTCCGCGCGGGTCACCGCATCGAGCGTGGGATCGGCGTCGACGCGTTTGGCCGCCGCGCGGGCGAGCACGTCGGGCGTTGGGCGCGCGTCGCGCGGAAGCTGGTCTTTCGCCGCTTCGAATACTCCGAGCAGGAAATCGCGCACGCTCGCGGCGCGCTGCGCTTGCACGTGGGCGACGTGCGCCTGCCACAGTGCGATGCCGAGGCTCGCGATCACGCCGAGCGCGAGTGCGGCGGTCACCATGACACCGCCGCGATGGCGTTGCACGAACTTGCTTGCGCGATACCAGCGCGAAGGCGGATGCGCGGAGACCGGTTGTGCGCCAAGGTGCCGTTCGATGTCGTCGGCCAACGCGCCGGCGGATGCATAGCGCCGCGACGCCTCCGTCGCGAGTGCGGTCATCAGCACGTTGTCGAGGTCGCCTCTGAGCGCAATCCGCAGGGCAGGGCGCGACGTCGGCAGTTGCCACAGGTCGGTGGTCAGTTCACCGACGCGCGCGGACGGCCGTCGTTGTGCCGGTTCCGCCCCGGGGCGTTCGCCGAGCAGCAGTTCGTAGAGCAGCACGCCGAGCGCGTAGACGTCGGTGGCCGTCGTGATCGCGCCACCGGCGAACTGCTCGGGTGCCGCGTAGCCTGGCGTGAACGGCATCAGGTTGCTGCGCGTGGCGGTTTCGTCCTCGTCGAGCAGCTTGGCGATGCCGAAATCGAGCAGCCGCGGCCGTCCGTCCGTATCGACGAGGATGTTGGAGGGCTTGATGTCGCGATGCACGATCAGGGCCCGATGCGCAGCGTCAACGGCGCGGCATATCGTCACGAACAGACGCAGGCGCGCTCGCAGGTCGAGTTGTTGCTGTGCCGCAAAGTGGGTCACCGGCAGGCCATCGACATACTCCATGATGAGGTAGGGGACACCGTTGGCGGTGACGCCGCCATCGATCAGGTGCGCGATGTTGGGGTGGGACAGGCTCGCCAGGGCCTGGCGCTCGCGTCGGAACAGGCGTTGCTCGAAATCCGAGTACAGGCCGCGACGCAGCAGCTTGACCGCGACGCGTTGTTGGAAATCGCCACCTTCGCGCTCACCGAGGAACACGGTGGCCATGCCGCCTTCGCCGAGCAGGCGCACGAGCCGGAAACCGCCGATGCGCTCGCCGAGCAGGCTGCTGGCTGGCGTGTCCGTGGCATCGTGCAGAAGCTCGATCAAGCTCGTTGCGGGGACATCGAGTGGACCGGGGCCACCGGCGTGGGCGTCAAGCATCGCCGCGATGCGCCTGATCAGCGCGGGATCAGTGCAGTGGCGGGCAAGCCATGCGCCGCGCTCGGTGACGGGCTGCTCCATGGCGGCATCGAACCATTCCCGGGCGGAAACGGGTGGGGAAGTACTCATTGGCGGCCTCATGCGGATTTCACTACCAAGCGTCATTCGCCGGGCGAGTGCGCCATCAATCGCCGAACTGTGTGTGCAGGAATGCCCGCGCGTAGCGCCAGTCGCGGTCGACCGTGCGCGGCGAGGTGCCGAGCAGTTCGGCAATGCGCTCGTTCGGCAATCCGGCAAAGTAGTGCAGTTCGACCACCTCGGCGGCGCGTGCGTCCTCGGCGGCGAGCCGGCGCAGCGCGGCATCGAGCGCAAGGGCTTGTTCCGGGCCGACCCGATCCACATCGGGTGCGGACTCGGTCAGATCCACCCGCTGCAGATCACCGCCACGCTTGATGCGCGCACGCGCCCGGGCACGGTCCACCAGCAGGTGGCGCATCGCCCGCGCGGCGTAGGCATAGAACTGGCGCGGTTCGGCGAACCGCCGGGATTCGTTGCCGCTGCTCATTTGCAGGTACAGCTCATGCACGAGCGCGGTCGTATTGAGCGTATCGTGGCCCGCCGCGCGCTGGCCCCGCGCCAGCCGGCGGAGCTGGCCGTACACTTCACTGAAGAGCGCATTCAGCGCCGGTGTTGCAACGGAATTCGCGGGCGTTGACATGTTTTCCAACTTTCGACGCGTGGTCAAGGGACCATTGTGGCTCCGTCGAAGTCCACGGTGCAAAGGGCAGGCTGCCGGATCGGACTGCCATGCTGCATGCACCAGCCCGCATTTCTCACACCGGTCGCGGATGATCGCGCCGGAATCGTGGTGGCTGGCGCCGATCCGCAGGGAGGTCTGTAGCTGGGCTACAGGCCGACTGAGGAGCAAGCCAGGCGCCGCGAGGCCGGTGCGAGGGCCGCCAAGCGCGAAGATGCAGCCATACAGAGTGTTCGTAGCGCAGAACATCCCGATCGCCATGCAGGACAAGAGAATCGAGGCATCTTTGCGCGCCGGTGTGAGAAATGCGGGCTAGAGGACGCCCGCATGCGCGAATCGGCGTCGCGTCGCCGGCTGGAGGGCCATTCCGGATCACACGAATTTCGCCACAGCGTCCGTACAGGCTTGACTAGTGAATGCGAATCGTTATCATTCACGTCTGTTCGGTCCTCGGAGCGTGAACATGTTGAGTCCCACCGCCACCACGTCCTCTCCCGGGTCGGACCCGGGTTCGGCCGCGACCGTCGTCGACGCGGGAGCCGCCGTGCGGGACGGGGCGCACAAGCGTATCGAAAGCCATCGCCTGCTCAGCAACGGTCGCGAACTCGTGATCGAGCATGCGGGTCAGGAATACCGCCTGCGGCTGACCCGCAATGACAAGCTGATCCTTACCAAGTAACCCTGTTCGTGCGTTGCGTCGGCGCCACCCGTTCACGCCGATCACCGCATGCAGCGGCACCGAACGCCTTTTCAACCACCCCAACGTCGCAGCCAGCCGGTCGCCGTCCGCCATCCACGGCCTCCACGCCAGCCAGCGTTTCGCCTCCGCGCGATCCACTGGACTGTCATGACAAACCCAAAGAAGAACACACTCGCCGCGGCACTCGCGCTGGTCTGCACCCAGGCGTCGGCCGACGTGCGCTACCTGCCCGAAATCCTCAGCGAGCTCGAACGCATCACGGTCACGGCCACCCTCAACGAGCGCGCCACGCGCGATGTCGCCAGCGAGGTCAGCATCATCGAGGCGGCCGAAATCGACCGCCGCCAGGTGCAGAACATCGCCGATCTCGTGCGCTACGAGCCCGGCGTGACCGTGACCGGCAGTCCGTCGCGGTTCGGTCTGGGCGGGTTCCGCATCCGCGGTCTCGGCGGCGATCGCGTGCGCATCGAACTCGACGGCATCGGGGTGCCGCAGGAGTTCGCGATCGGCAGCTTCTCCAACGCCGGACGCGATCTGGTCGATGTCGATGCGCTCAAGCGCGTGGAGATCATCCGCGGCGCGGCATCGTCGCTGTATGGATCCGACGCCCTCGGCGGCGTGGTCAGCTACATCACCAAGGACCCGCTCGATTACCTGGATGAAGTGGGCGGGCAGTTCGCGTCAGGCAAGTTTCAGTACGCGAGCGTCAACCGCCAGGCCAGTGCGACAGGGACCTACGCTGGCGGCAATGCGCGGCATGGCGTCATGGTCGTGGCGACGCGACGCGCCGGCCATGCAACGGACAACCAGGGTGAGGTCGACAGCGCCGATGCGACGCGCACGCAACCGAACCCGCAGGAAAGCGACAGCACGGCGCTGCTGGCCAAGTACGTGCACACCGCGGCGAGCGGGCGCATCGACCGGATCACGCTCGATGGCGAGATCGCGAATGTCGACACCGATGCGCTGAGCTCGCGTACGACCACGCTCAACGGTACGCGCACGACGTCGCTGACCGCTGAGGACGAACGCAAACGCGTGCGCGCCTCGTTCGAACAGGACATCGCGTTCGCCTCGTCGTTCGTCGATCGCGTGGTCTGGAAGGCCTACGCGCAGGACAGCCGCACGCGCCAGGACACGCTCGAGGACCGCTGGACGGCCACCGCGGGCGTGCTCGGCAACCCGCTGCAGCGCTACCGTCGCTTCGACTACGAGCAGCGCGTCATCGGTGCCGACCTGATCGCGCGCAAGGCGCTGACGACCGGCTCGGTCGAGCATTCGCTGACCTGGGGTATCGATCTCTCGCGCACGCGCACCGAGGAGATGCGCAACGGCTACCAACTCAACCTGACCACGGGTGTGAGCACACCGAACGTGTTGCCGGACGTGTTCCCGGTGCGCGACTTCCCGATTACCGAGACGACCGCGGCGGCATGGTTCGCGCAGGACGAGATGACGCTCGCAGGCGGTCGCCTGAGCCTGATCCCGTCGTTGCGCGCGGACTACTACAAGCTCGATCCCGAGAACGACGCGATCTTCGCCGCGGACAATCCGGGGATCGTGCCGGAAGGCCTTTCGCACACGAGCTGGTCGCCGCGACTCGGCGCAATCTGGCGTATCAACGACGTGTTCAGCGCGTTCGCGCAATACGCGCACGGCTTCCGCGCACCGCCGTTCGACGACGTCAACATCGGCTTCACGAACATCGCCTTCGGCTACACCGCGATTCCGAACCCCGATCTCAAGCCCGAAACCAGCAGGGGCCTGGAGGCCGGCCTGCGCGCGAGCGGCGAAGTCGGCTACTTCAGCGTGTCGGCATATCGCAACCGCTACCGCGATTTCATCGAATCGCTCGCATTCGTCGGCTTCACCGACGAAGGACTCATGGTGTTCCAGTCGCGCAACCTGAATCGGGTCCGCATCGCCGGCACCGAAGCGCGTTTCGGCCTGGATCTCGGCGCGTTCTCCTCGGCGTTGGCCGGATTCTCGCTCAAGGGCAGCTATGCGCGCGCGCGCGGCGACGACGAAACCGCTGGCGAACCGCTGGTCAGCATCGATCCGGAAAAAGCCGTGCTCGGCACCGCCTGGGAAGGTGAGCGCTGGGGTGCCGAACTCGTTGGCGCGTTCGTCGCGCGCAAGGATCGCCTGCCCGCCGGCGATCCCGCCGCGGGCGTGGCCCCACCGTTCGCGCCGCCCGGCTACGCCACCGTGGACCTGTACACGCACTGGAAGCCGTCCGAGCGCCTGGAACTGTTCGCGGCACTCACCAACCTGGCCGACCGCACGTACTGGAACTGGGGCATCACGAGCGGACTGGCGTCGACATCGCCCGTTCTCGACCGCTTCACGGCGCCGGGTCGCGCGGCCAGCGTCGGTATGCGCGCGACGTTCTGAACCAGGGTCGCGCAAATCGCGCATCGAATCGGGAGACCGGCAATGAGTGACGGCCGTCATTTTGATTTCCACGACAGCGTGACGGGCAATGCCGCGCGGCATGGCGATGGCGCGTCCGCCGCGTTTGCCGATCCGCGCCGCGGTGCCGACGCGCGCGGGTCGGCACCGTTGCTGTTGCAACGGCTGGCGCACTGGCTGCCGCGGCTCGGCACCGTGCTCTGGATCGAACGACGTGAAAATTCCTCGCCGGCACATGCGCGCGGCGCCGGTGGCGATGGCCTGATCCTGCTCGAGCATCCCGCGGCCAGTGCACTCGCGCGATGTGTGTCGCTGCGCGCCTGTGCGAGTGTCACCCCACAAGGCCCGCGCGAGTGGCTGGCCTTGGCCGACGCGCGCCAGGACATCGGCGCACGGCTGTACCTGCTGCCCGACACCGACTGCCTGGCCTGGGACGAGATGATCCAGGCCAATGCGTGGACCTCGCTCGAACCCGGCCCTGCGGAACCGCCCGTACACGACACGTTCCTGCGTCGTGCGCTGGCTCGCTTCGGTCAGCGCTGGCAGGCACGTCTGCTTCAGTTCGACCAGCGCCAGCAGCCGTGGCTGCAGGTGCTCGGCGCGCGCGCACCTTTGCGTATCTCCCTGCTCGGTCTGGATCTCGCCCGCACGATCGTGCGCGACGAACACGCCGAGTGGATCTCACCCCTGCACATGGACTGACATCATGAACCGCCAACATCCTGTTTCCATCCTCGTTGCGATCGCCTGCCTGCTCGGCGCCTGCGCGCACACGCCACCCACGGTGTCGTCGGCACCCGCAGCGGTCAATCCGTCGCTCGCCGACGCGGCGCCAACGGCGTATGCGTCGCCGTGTGCCGATGCCGCGATGACGGCGTACGAATGCGATCGCCGCAGCATTCTCGCCATGGCCGGCGAGTTCCGCGTGCGTTTCGCGTTCGACGAAACCGCGGCGCTGGCGCCCGGCTATGCGCCGCATCCGGCACAACGATCCGGGGCCACCGAATTCGTCGAGGTGGTCGACGACAGCGGCCGCCGCATCGTCCTCCAGCACATCCTGGTCATGCGCATGGACGGCGAAACGCGCGTGATCAAGCACTGGCGCCAGGACTGGGAATACGAGCCGCGGCAGATCCTGCGCTACGAGGGCCGCGGACGTTTCAGCAACGAGGCGGTTTCGGCGGACGACGCGCGCGGCGCCTGGGCGCAACTCGTGTATGAAGTCGACGACGCGCCGCGCTATGCCGGCATCGGACACTGGACCCATGCCGATGGCGTCGATGCCTGGACGTCCGGGCCGACGCTGCGTCCGCTGCCGCGACGCGAATACACCAAGCGCGCGGACTATCTCGCGCTCGAAGTCATCAACCGCCACACGCTCACGCCCGCAGGCTGGGTCCACGAACAGGACAACACCAAACTCGCAATCGAGCCAGATGGCCGACGCCGTGCACTCGCCCGTGAGCGCGGCATCAACAGCTACACGCGCATCGCCGATTTCGATTTCAGCCCTGGGCGCGAGTACTGGAGCCGGACCTCCGCGTACTGGGCCACTGTGCGCGCGCAATGGACCCGCGGGCTCGCGGCCCAGCCCTCGTTCGTGCTCAGTCCCGACCCGAATGGCGAACCACGGGTCAAGGAACTGTTCGCCCAGGCCGAACGCGTGGAGAAAGGCGAATCCGTGAGCAGCGATGAAATCCAGGCAGTGCTCGTGCGCTACGGCCTGCCGTTGCCTGCAGCCGGAATCGCTGCGCAACCGTAAAACGTGTCGCGGGCCTCGTCGACGCACTCGACAACGTTCGCGATCGGAGCGGTCCTTGGGCCGCTCCGATCACGCACAATGGCCGCATGCTCGATATCGTCCTGCACCAGCCCGAGATTCCGCCCAACACGGGCAACGTGATCAGGCTTTGCGCCAACATCGGCGCGCGCCTGCATCTGATTGGTCCGCTGGGTTTCGCCCTCGACGATGCGCGCCTTCGCCGGGCCGGGCTGGACTACCACGAGTACACCGCGGTCCGCGTGCACGCGGATCTCGATGCGTTCGTGCACAGCGTGCGCCCGCCGCGCCTGTTTGCCGTATCCACACGCGGCACCGTGCGCTACGACAGCGTGCGCTTCGCCGCCGACGATGCCGTGCTGTTCGGTTCGGAGACCAGCGGCCTGCCGGCTGCCGTGCTCGACGCGATTCCCGACGTGCAGCGCCTGCGCCTGCCGATGCGCCCGAACAACCGCAGCCTGAATCTTTCCAACGCCGTCGCCGTGCTCGCGTACGAGGCGTGGCGGCAGCAAGGATTTCCGGGCGGCGCCTGAGGCGATTGTTTCTCTTGGGGGAGCCTTCCGGCTCGACGCCCTTCGCCAGGAGTTCAGAGCATCGGCCCTGAAGGGCCTCCCACAACAGCCGCGCGGGCCCGAACAGCCCGCGAGTGCACAGGTCAAGCTTCTTGTGGGAGGGCCTTCAGGCCCGATGCTTCTTTGCTCGGAATTGCAGCAGAGCATCGGCCCTGAAGACCCCCCCACAACAGCCGCCCGGGCCCGAACTGAACCGCCCCGTCTTTTCCGGAGGCTCCAATCTTTGAGAGGATGGAGCCATGAAGAAAAAGCCAGAGAGACACTCACCGGAAGTGCGGGAGCGCGCGGTTCGTATGGTGCTTGAGCACCAGGGCG
>Ga0307505_10000437_pt1 | contig 46746 bp, 54 predicted proteins | sample 23_S_MG_FD_202183 | JGI IMG/M metagenome (GOLD analysis project Ga0307505, IMG submission 202183) | Soil microbial communities from Populus trichocarpa stands in riparian zone in the Pacific Northwest, United States - 23_S | ecosystem: Environmental > Terrestrial > Soil > Riparian zone > Trees...
ATGATGCGAGGGATGCCAGGTCGAGGTGGATGTACTCGGCCGAACCGCCGTCGGCTTTGACCTGGTCCACGACCTCCATGCAAAGCGGTTCCGATCGGCCGGCAGCGACAACATGCCAGCCTCTGCGGCCCATTTCGAGTGCGGTGGCCAGGCCGATCCCCGACGACGGGCCGGTGATCAAGACGATCTTCATGCAGGCCACCGTACCGCTAGCTTGACGGTCTGTGACCGTGTGGCCCGCCCATCTCAACGCCTACCAGTTCTTCCTCGGAGACCGGCTGGCGGAGGGCAGTGGTGACCGGATCGCGATCCGTCTCGACGACACCTCACTCGACTTCGAAGAAGTGGATGCCCTGACCGCGGGATTCGAGTCCGCTCTGACCAACGTCGGCGTTCGCCGTGAGGACCGGGTGCTCATCGTCATGCCAGACACGCCTGGGTTTGTGGCTGCACTCCTCGCCACCATGCGGATGGGCGGGGTGGTCGTGATGCTCAACCCGGGGCTGACCGCGGAGTCGATGGGAGCGATGATCGCCAGCTCCCGGGCTGCTGCTGCGGTGGTCCACCCCGCCTATCGGAGCCATTTCGAGGCGGCGCCGACCGTCTGGAAGCCGCAACTCGTCGACCCCGATCAGGTGGCACCAGGGGTGTTCGAGGGACGCCCCGCCGCCACCGGGCCGGAGGACCCCGCGATTTGGCTCTTCTCGGGAGGCACCACCGGAGTGCCCAAGGCTGTGGTGCAGACCCATCGCAGCCTGGTCAACACCACCAAGCTCTACGGCCAGGGCTCGCTGGGCCTGACTGAGGACGACATGACCATTTCTGTCCCCAAGCTCTACTTCGGCTACGCCACTGGCTCCAACCTTCTGTTCCCGTTCTCAGTTGGCGCGTCGGCGGTCCTGTTCGAGGAGCCTCCGACCCCCGACGCCTTATTCGACCGTATCGAGAGGCATCGTCCCACTGTGTTGGTCAACGTGCCCTCCGCGATCAACCAGATGCTCGCCGCCCCAGATGCCGCGACCCGGGACCTCTCCAGTCTGCGGCTGGCCACTTCGGCCGGTGAGGCGTTGCCCGAGACGTTGTATCACCGCTGGAAGGAGACCTTCGGCGTGGAGCTGCTCGACGGTTTGGGGACCGCCGAGATGTGGCACGTCTTCGTGACCAACACGATCGGCGACGTGGTCCCGGGCACTCTCGGCAGGGTCGTTCCCGGCTTCGAGGTGAAGGCCTGCGACGAGGATGGTGGGGAGGTGCCGCAGGGAGAGGTGGGCCGGCTCTGGGTGCGCGGTGACTCGCTGGGTCTCGGCTACCACGAGCTTCCCGAGCAGACCGAGGACTCCTTCCGGGGTGAGTGGTTCGTTGGCGGCGACCTCGTCTCGATCGATCGGGGTGGTTACGTGACACATCGAGGCAGGGGTGACGACGCCATAAAGGTGAAAGGGAAGTGGTTCCGTCCCCAAGAGGTGGAGTCGATCTTGCTCGATCATCCGGCAGTTGAGGCGTGTGCCGTGGTGGCTGTGGAGGATGAATCCGGGTTGGCGCGTCCGGTCGCCTTCGTGGTCTCTGACGGCGAAGTCAGCGAGCAACAGCTGATCGACTGGTCGCTCAGCAAGCTCGAGCCCTACAAGCACCCGCGACGGGTCTACTTCGTCGATGAGCTCCCGCTGACCCATCTCGGCAAGGTCGACCGCGCCGCACTGAAACGCTCTGCGGGCTGAGCGACCGGGGTCTACTCAGAGCGCGTAGTCGCCGAATCGACCCCAGGCGACGAAGACAAGCAGGGCGATCAGGACCAAATTGGCGATCAGCATCGGCGTCTCCTTGCGTCGCATGTGCACGACAACCGCTCCCACCTGGATCACCGCCAGCCCGACGGCGGCAATTGGGGTGAGGATCGGGGCCACTCCAGTCAGAGAGGGAAGGATCAGACCCACGCCTCCCAGCAGCTCGAGGCCCCCGATGAGCTTGACGATCCCCGGCGAGAAGTCCTTTGGCCATCCCATCTGCTCGGCGAGCTTGCCGTGGGCCTGAGTCAACTTCATCGTCCCGGCCGCCACGAACGCCACAGCCAGCAGGCCCTGGATCACCCAGAGTGCGGTGTTCATCGGCTCGCCGTCTCAGTGGTTGCCTGCCTGCTGACTCCCACACCACCGGGAGTATTGGCCCCGTACCTCTGTATCTCCTTGGTCAGGTCGAGTGGTAGCGCGGTCGGGGCGTGGTCTTCGATGGAGTCGGCCGGCAAGAGCCAGGAGACTTCGAAGTCGATCCCGTCGGGGTCGCGTCCGTAGAGCGCCTTGGTGGTTCCATGGTCGGTGGCGCCGACCAAGGCACGCTCGTCGGTCAGTTTGGCGGCGATTTCGGCCAAGTCGGCGAGCGTGTCGACTTCCCACGCGAGGTGATAGAGACCGACCGTGCCCCTTCCGGCACCCGAGGGCGCCGCGGCGGCGCCAACGGAGAACAAGCCGAGATCGTGGTCGTTGGTCGAGTCGGCAGCCTGCATGAACACCGCGCCGGGTATCTCCATGGGGAGTCGGCGGAAGCCGAGCACCCTGGAATAGAACTCAGCGGAGATCTCCGCATCTCTGACATAGAGCACGGCATGGTTGAGACGATGGATGGGCATCAGGTTCCTTCACACGGGTTGATCCTCTCATTCAATATGATTGAAGTTTCAAATATTCCCGGGAGGGGTCCCCTTGTCTCTGAGCAGGTCACAACTTCGCAGCTGGGTTCGCATGGTGAGAGGGATGAAAGCCCTGTTCGACGCCCTCGACCGACAGATGCGCGAAGAGAGCGGGATGAGCCACGAGGACTACATTGTCCTCACCCGCCTGTACAGGGAAAACGACCGGTCCATGAGGATGAGCGACCTGGCCGCGGAGTTGTCGCATTCACCGAGTCGGCTATCACACACCATTGCCCGGCTGGAGGAGCGAGGTTGGGTGGAACGGGCTCGGGGCACGACCGATCGACGAGTGGTGGTTGCCAGGCTCAGCGAGTCTGGAGAAGCCAAGCTGCGCGAGGCTTCTCCAGCGCATCTGGCGCTCGTGGAGAGGCTCGTCTTCGAGTCACTTGGAGACCAAGGCGTGGCTGAGGCCGCCGACGCGATGGATCATATCCGGAAGGCAGCCGGCGACAGCGAGATCACCTGAACGCAATTTGTCCCTGTGCGTCGGCAACATCGGACCATGGAGCCGACGATCCTCCACGCCGACCTCGACGCCTTCTACGCCTCCGTCGAGCAGTTGCTCGACCCATCACTGAGAGGGGTGCCGGTGTTGGTCGGCGGCGGCATCGTCGTCGCTGCCTCCTACGAGGCTCGGGCGTTCGGGGTCAAGGCTCCGATGTCGACGCGGGACGCCCTGAGGCTGTGTCCCGACGCGGTGGTGGTCAACGGGCACTTCGATCGGTATCTCGACCTGTCCGACCAGGTGATGGCGATTCTCGACGACGCAACCCCGATCGTGGAGCAGATCTCGGTCGATGAGGCCTTTCTCGATGTCTCCGGGACCACACATCTCTTGGGCCGCCCCTCCGACATCGCCCGCGAGATCCGGCGCCGGGTCAGAGAGGAGGTGGGCCTGCCCATCTCCATCGGTGTGGCATCCACCAAGTTCTTGTCGAAGATCGCCTCGGCCAGGGCCAAGCCCGACGGCCTCGTTGTGGTTGCGGCTGGCAGCGAGCTCGAGTTCCTGCACCCACTTCCCGTCGAAGCACTCTGGGGAGTGGGCAAGGTCACCGCGGCCCGGCTCCATGGCCTCGGCATCGCCACCATCGGAGAGTTGAGCGAGGTGCCTGCTGCCGCGATGCGGCCCAAGTTGGGGTCTGCGGCATCGGGTGCTCTTCGATCACTCTCATGGAATCGTGACCCGCGTGCGGTCCAGGGTGGTCGGCGCGCCGGGTCGGTGGGCAGCCAGCACGCACTCGGTCCCGGTCTCGTCAGCCGTGACGAGATGGCCGTCGTCATGCTCGGCCTGGCCGACAGGGTCGGTCGCCGACTCCGAGCCAAGGGTCGGACCGGCTCCACACTCACGGTCAGAGCCCGCTTCCCGGGACCCCGGGCGGTCACCCGGAGTCACACGCTTGCCGCTCCGACCGGCTCGACCGCGGCGCTGTCCGATCTCGGGATGACGCTGCTCGAACGGGCTCTGGACGACAACCCGGGTGAGGCGGTGACCCTCATCGGCATCTCGGTCTCCAACCTGACCACAGACGACCACGTCCAACTCGAGTTCGACCTCGGAGAGGGCGACGTTCTTCGCTCCGGCAGCGATCTGGCCATCAGGAGGTCGAAACTCGAAGGCAAGGTCGACGAGGTCAGGGAGAAGTTCGGTCGCGACCTCCTCAGCTATGGAGTCGGAGCCGGTGGAGCCAGTGACGAATTCAGGAGGCTGGCCGAGAAGTCATAAGGCACTGTTCTCCCGCCGCAGCTTCACCGGTCCCTTTCCCTCTGGCTTCATGCCCGGCTTGTCGGCATAGAAGGAGCGCACCCGGTCCATGAACTCGGCGCGATCGGCGCCGACGTAGTTGGCTTCGCTGAGCGTCAGCGTCTTCCCAGGCCCGTCGACACCAGCGAAGACCACCGGCACGCCGGCACCTTCGGCGATCTGCACGAAGCCCGACTTCCACGCGGTGGCAGCTTTCCTCGTGCCCTCGGGAGCGATCACGAGGATCATTTCATCCGCCGCGTCGAAGGCTTCCCTTACCTGGCGAACCAGCCCGCCGGCCCGGCCGCGATCGACAGGGATCCCACCGACCTTGCGGAACATGAACCCGAATGGCCAGCGGAACAGTGCTCTCTTGCCGAGGAACTTCACCTTCATCTCGTAGTGGATCAGGGCGGCGAGGAAGAGAAAGAAGTCCCAGTTGGAGGTATGAGGCGCACCGATGATGACCATCTTGGGGACATCGGGTAGCCGGCCTTCGAATTTCCAGCCCAACGCCCGGAAACCGCGGTAGGAGAGCCATCTCATCGGCGGGACGCTCCCGGACCGCCCGTCACGAGCGGAATCAGTCGCCGACTCTCATAGACGCGATCCGGAACCCGGTTTCGTCGACCCAGACGAGAGAGGAGCGGTTGGCGACGGCGGCAACGATCTCATCGGCCATCTCGTCGCTGATGGTTCCGAGGTCGTCTCCGCGGTGCAGCACCCTCAGCCTGGCCTGATCGACGAACTTGGTGGCGATCATGCCGGGATGCGAGCAAATCAGGGTGACCTGGAACGGGGCAATGTGCTGGGTCGGAGGAGTGACTCCCCGGTCTGCGGCGTAGGAGCGGAGGAGATAGAAGGCGGCGAGCCCGCTGTAGACGAAGATGGCGCCCGGCTCGAGCAGCGACCCTGGCTCTGACCCGGCGAGCACCCGTCTGAGCAAGACGAAGATGACTGTGATCAGGGCACCTGTGGCGATCAACGCGAAGATGACGCCGACACCAAGGGTGTAGAGCCTGCGTGGCCACGAGAGCGCCACACCGTCGCCTTCTCTGGCAGAGGCTCGCCGGTCGAAGACCATCCACGTCGCCAGCCCGGCAACGAGGACCGTGGCGAAAGTCACCACATCGCCGGCGCCACCACCCACGATGAGCTGATTACTGAAGGTGGCGATCGTCAGGGCGATCGCCATGGCGACTGCGGTGGCCAGACCTCCGGCAGCAATGGCGTAGAGGTAGACGAGGAGAGCGCTGAGAGGCTGGTCGTCGAGGAGGCGACGATGGGTCAGCCAGATCGGGATGCCGGCGATGGGGAGGGCAACGGCGACATGGAGAGCCTCGAAGTGTTGGGCCGCCGTGGGCACATCGGCGAACAGATACTGCAGCACCATCACCAGCACACTGGTGGCTGCGCCGAGCGTGACTGCCATCGCCGCAGTGGTGACCACGACTGTCCAGGTGATGCGGGGTATCGCCGGCTCGGAGTCCCAAGGCCGCCACCACCGGTACCACCAAACGGGCGCACCCACGACCAGCATCGCGATCCACGGATCAAAGCCCGTGTCATACGGAGCGCCCCCCATGGCATCGAGAACCAGGGCGATGAGACCGGCGACGGTGCCGATCAGACCGACCGTGGCGGTTACCAGCCCGATCGCCGACCCGAACACCCTCCGTAGTTCACCGGCGTCGGAAAGCGGGGGAGTGGCTCGGGCCTGCAGCTCGTGGAAGGCCACGATCGCTCCGAAGACGACGAAACCCGTCCATGACGATGTCGATTCATCGGAGATGAATCCATTGACGAGGAGAACGGCGGCGACCACGAAGGCGGTGGTGAACAACAGCTCCATGAGGGCGAGGTAGAGCGTCCAGCCAGCCGAACGTGGGTACGTGGCGCGGCGCCGGGCCTGACGACGCCAGAAGTAGAAGAGGAACGGTGCCGACACCACGAGCGCCGAAAGTGAGGTCGCCACCTGCTCGGCCGGGTCGAAGACGAATGTGTCCCCCGGAAAAGCGGTCGAGGCCAGCTCGGTCAAGGCGAATCCGGCCACACCCATCGCCAGAGCGAGGACGAGATAGGCGACGATGTCGGCGCCGCTGGCTCCTTCTTCGTCCTGGTCGCTCATCGTCCTTTGGATGATGACGACCACCACCAGGACGACCGCCAGCAGCAGGAGGATGGCGAAGATGCCCATCAGGCCCGGCAGTTCCAGACGAAGTAGGGCCAGGGATCGCCCACGATCCACCAGAAGTCCCCATCGTCGGACACCTCGAAGCCCACGTACTCCTCCCAGTTGCCGCCTAGCCCTCCCCCGTCACGGTGACTGATGGTGACGTCGACCTGGGTGGTGTTGTCTGGGATGGTTGGGCCGGTCACATCGCCTTCGACGAAGCCACCACCGACGAATCCGGACGGTGCACCCAGTTCCGCGGAAAAGTCACCCTGGGAGAACATCTCCAGGTCTGAGCCGTCACAACTGCCCCGCCACTCGTCGTGGACCACCGCGACGGCGCCATCCCAACGTTCCTCGCTGATTGCCAACAAGTACTCCTGGACGGTGCCCTCCGCAGTATCCGGATCGAGCGTCACCGGCCCGCGGCTGAGGGCGATGGCGACGAGGGCGATCACGGCGGCGCCGAGCACGACGGGCAGGAGCCATCCGGGCACACGACGCTCGCGATCAGTCATCTGTCTTAGACATCTCTCGGAGCACTTCGGTTGCACCCCCGTCGGAGAGGACAACCGGCTGGTATCCCCGATCCTGGAGGATCCCGGCGGCGATGCTGGCCCGATAGCCCGAGCCGCATATCACCCAAACGGGCTGGTCGGAGTCGAGACCCGACGGGGTGGACCCGGCCAGATCGGGCACATAGGAGAGGACTGAGCCGTCGACGATCCCGGTCTCCCACTCGTTGGGTGCCCGGACATCGAGGAGTTGAGCACCCGTCGCCGCTGCTTCCGCAAACTCCTCGGTGCTCACCGTCCGATAGGAGACGTCACCAGCCGCGGGATTCCGGGCGATGCCCCGGATGTCGTCGTATCCGATGCGGATCAGTTGGCGAATGGCCTCGTCGGACTCCTGGTCGTCGTCGAGGATGAGGACGAGAGGCGTGTTGTGCTCGGTGAGCCAACCCACCCATGTGCCGAAGCTGTCTCGGAGCTCGATCCCGAGCGCTCCAGGGAGGTGGCCGGCGGCAAACCTATCGCGGGGTCGGGCGTCGACGACGGTGACCCCTTCCGGGATCGACTCGAGCAGCGGGACGGCGAGGTCGGGCTCGGCCAGCCCTTGCAGGTTGATCGGACCCATGTGGCGGTAATAAGACGGATAAGGGACGAGATTCGCCAGCTGACCCTTGACGAAATCCTCCTCGTCTCCGTAGGCGAGCACCGGATTGGTCTTCTTCTCCGCCCCGATGGTCGATGTCATGCTGCGAGCGCCTGAGGTAGTGCAGAAGCTGCCCGCACCGTGGGTCGGGTAGAGCCCCGCATCGTCGGGGAGCTCGGCGAGTCGGTTGACCGAGCCGTACTGGAGCCGCGCCAGGGTCTCGGAGCGGTCCTCGCCGAGGAGGTCGCTCCTCCCCGCCGAGCCGACGAGGAGGCTGCCCCCTGAGAACACCGCCACGACGGCGCCGTCGATGACCACGGCGTAGGAGGTGTGCTCCGGGGTGTGGCCCGGTGTGTGAATCGGCCGGATTGTCATGACCCCGAGTTCGAGGTCCTCGTGGTGGAAGGCGGGCCGGTGCCGGAACACCGGCGCCGCGCCTGCCGGCATCACCAGTTCAGCACCGCTAGAGCGAGCCAGATCGAGGCCACCGGATACGTAGTCATTGTGGAGATGGGTCTCGACGACGAGTCGGAGGTCGGCGTTGGCGCCGTCCAAGACCTGTTCGAAGCGGTCGATGTCCCGTTGTGGGTCGACGACGACAGCGATCCCGTCGTGGACCAGCACGTAGGTGGAGTCACCGAGACCTTCGGTGCGAACGGTGGTGATCTCCACCGTCAGTCCTGCATCCCGAGTGCCTTCATGCCGCCTGACATGTTGGCGACCTCGTAGCCGTTGAAGGCGAGGAAGGCGGCAACGTTGGCGCTGCGGCCACCGCTCCGACAGACACAAAGCACGGGCTTGTCTTTGGGAAGTTCTTCGAACCGGGCGACGACGTCGTCCTGGCTCATCAGCACCGCCTCAGGGAGGGTTCCCTGCTGCCACTCGTCAGGCTCGCGCACGTCGAGGACGGTGGCATCATTGTCCTTGACCCAGGATTCCCAGTCGGCGGCGTCGACCTGGGCGATGAGGCTCATATCGCTGGAATGGTAGAGGCTGATGGGCCACTCGGCATGGTGCCCTCCTACACTGCCGCCGCGCCAGCGCCCGGAGGACGACATCGACATCGCAGTACTTGCATCAGGTTCGGGCACCAACTTGCAGGCCCTGATCGATGCCCCCGCTGTCCGGCCCCACATCGCCATCGTGGTCTCGGACAATCCCGAGGCACTCTCCCTTCGCCGCGCCGAGGATGCGGGGATCCCCACAGCCGTGGTGGCATGGAGTGACTTCGGGAACCGGGACAGCTTCTCCTCGGCGTTGGCCGACGTGCTCGAGGAAAAGGGAGCCAAAGGTGTCGTCCTCGCCGGATTCATGAGGATCCTGGCACCTGCGTTCCTCGATCGATTCCCTGAGCGCGTGCTCAACATCCACCCGTCTCTCCTTCCCGCTTTCCCCGGTGCCCACGCTGTCGAGAACGCGCTCGACGGGGGTGCCGAGACGACGGGAGTGACCGTCCACTTCGTCGACGAGAAGGTCGACCACGGCCCGATCGTGGAGCAGGTTGCGGTCCACGTCGAGACCGGAGACACCACCGATTCACTCCACGCCCGTATCCAGGTCGAGGAGCATCGTCTGTATCCCCGGGTCATCGAGGCATTCGTGTCCGGGCGGTTGTTCATCGAAGACGGGGAGGTCCACTGGCTGTGAAGAGGGCGTTGATCAGCGTGTATGACAAGACCGGCCTCGTGCCCTTCGCTGAGAGGCTCGTGGCGGCCGGCTACGGCATCGTCTCTTCTGGAGGAACAGCTACCGCACTCCGTGAAGCTGGTCTGGAGGTGACCTCGGTCGATGCGGTGACCGGCGCTCCGGAGATCCTCGGAGGCCGGGTGAAGACCCTCCACCCCAAGATCCACGGAGGGATCTTGGCGAGGGGAGAGGCGGATGAGGCCGAGCTGGTCGCCAACGACATCGAACGTTTCGACATCGTGGTCTGCAACCTCTACCCGTTCCGGGAGACGGTCGCCGACCCCGCCGCGACCGAGATGGACATCATCGAGAAGATCGACATCGGAGGCCCCGCCATGGTGCGGGCCGCGGCAAAGAATCACCACCATGTGGCGGTTGTGGTCTCACCCGACCAGTACGAGGAGGTTGCCGCCGCCATCGAGGGCGACGGGATCGGCTCCGAGCTGCGTCGTCGCCTGGCTGCCGAGGCTTTCACTCACACCGCTGACTATGACGCCGCCATCGTCGGCTGGATCAGCGGCCGCCAGACGCTCGCTTTGAGTCGTGTCTCCGAGCTTCGCTACGGCGAGAACCCCCATCAGGCTGCCTCGATCTGGGGGGAGCCGGGCGCCTCCGCATGGTGGGCGCAGTCTCAGCAGCTCCAGGGCAAGGAGATGTCTTTCAACAACTACGCCGACACCGAGGCGGCCTGGCGTCTCGCTTCCGACCTCGGGGAAGGAGCGGTGGTGGTGGTCAAGCACACCAACGCCGCGGGAGCGTCGCGGGGCGGCTCGATCGCCAATGCATTCGAGCTTGCCTGGGAGGGAGACGCTCTCGCCGCGTTCGGAGGTGTCATCGCCATCAACGGGGAGCTGGACGAGGAAACCGCCACGGCTCTCTCCGATCGGTTTGTCGAGGTAGTGGTCGCCCGATCGGCTGCCGAGGAGGCTTTGACGGTGCTGGCGGCGAAGAAGAACGTCCGGGTGCTGACGGCCCCACTACCCAGTGCCGACGATGTCGATTATCGGCGCATCGAGGGTGGCTTCCTGATACAGGAGCGCGACCGCGTCGAGATGGAAGGTTGGGCGACGGCAAGTCGGAGAGAGCCCACGCCTGCCGAGCTGGAGGCCCTTCGGTTCGCCTGGGTGATCGCAGCCCACACCAAGTCGAACGCCATCGTCATCGCCCGCGGCGAGCAGGCCGTCGGTGTGGGTGCGGGGGATCAGTCCAGGGTCGGTGCCGCCGAGAGGGCGGTGGTCAAGGCGGGGGAGAGGGCGAGTGGCGCAGTGGCCGCTTCCGACGCCTTCTTCCCGTTCCGCGATGGCCTCGACACACTCGCCGACGCCGGGATCACCGCCATCGTCGAGCCCGGTGGTTCCATGAACGACGACGAGGTCGTCGCCGCCGCCGACGAGCGCGGGCTTGCTCTCGTGTTCACCAATCGGCGACACTTCCGCCACTGATGGGACAAGTGCTCAACGGCAAGATGGTCGCCCAGGCGGTCAAAGACGAGGTGGCGGCGATGGTCGGCTCACTCGACTATCAACCAGGTCTCGCCACCGTCCTCGTCGGTGACGACCCCGCATCCCACAGCTACGTGAAGGGCAAGCGCCGGGACGCCGAGGAAGTCGGGATCAATTCGATCCACCACGAGGTCGATGCGTCGGTGACCCAGGAGGAGCTCATCGAACTGGTGGAAACCCTCAATGCCGACGACTCGGTCGACGGCATCCTCGTCCAGCTTCCACTCCCTGGCGATCTCGATGGGGAGGTCACGGTCGAGACCATCGACCCGGCCAAGGATGTCGACGGCCTTCACCCCTTCAGCTTGGGCAAATTGATGCTGGGCAGGCCAGGTCTTCGGCCTTGCACGCCGTCTGGGGTCCTCCGCATCCTCGACCACTACGGCATCGAGACGGCGGGAGCCCGGGCCGTGATCGTGGGGAGGTCGTTCTTGGTCGGCCGCCCCCTCGCCATGATGCTTTCCGAAAGGGGGGCCGACTCGACGGTGTCGGTGGCCCACTCCCGGACCGAGGACCTTCCCTCCGTGACCAGGGAGGCAGACATCCTGATCGCCGCAGCCGGATCGCCCGGCCTCATCGGAGCCGAGCACGTGCGTCCCGGGGCCACGGTCATCGACGTCGGGGTCAACCGAACCGATGCCGGGCTGGTCGGCGACGTCGACTTCGACGCCGTCGTCGACATCGCCGGGGCGATCACCCCGGTCCCCGGCGGGGTAGGCCCCATGACCCGCGCCATGCTCCTCGTCAACACCCTCCGCGCCGCGAAGGCACGCAGAGCGGCGCCGTAAACGGTTCTGTGAAGATCCTCCGCGAAGGGTTCGCGAAGGATCTTCACAGAACGGTGTTTGGCGGCCGGGCACTAGTGTCGGGTCCCTGAAACCCCCTCTTAGGAGACTGAATTCATGGGTACACCCATCACCATGGGGCCGGATGGCCTCGTAGTCCCGTCCGACCCGATCGTCCCGTTCATCGAGGGCGACGGGATCGGCCCGGACATCTGGGCCGCGTCCGTCCGGGTCTTCGACGCCGCTGTCGAGAAGGCGTACGGCGCCGATCGCAGCATCGCCTGGGAGGAGGTCCTGGCGGGTGAGAAGGCGTTCAACGAGACCGGGGAATGGCTCCCCGAGGCAACGGTCACCGCATTCCAGGAGCGGCTCGTCGGGATCAAAGGTCCGCTGACCACGCCCGTTGGCGGCGGGATCCGCTCCCTCAACGTGGCGCTGCGCCAGATCATGGACCTCTACGCCTGTGTCCGCCCGGTGCGGTGGTTCGAGGGTGTTCCCTCCCCGGTGAAGCGCCCCGAAGACGTGGACATGATCATCTTCCGTGAGAACACCGAGGACGTATACGCCGGCAAGGAGCTGGAGGAAGGGACCGAGGAAGTCAAGAAGCTCCTCGCCTTCCTCAAGGAAGCCTACGACTGGGACATCCGGGAGGACTCCGGCATCGGGATCAAGCCGGTCTCGGTGACGGGCTCGAAGCGGCTGATTCGTGCCGCCATCCGCCACGCCCTGCAGAACGGCCGTGAGTCGGTGACCCTCGTCCACAAGGGCAACATCATGAAGTTCACCGAAGGGGCTTTCCGCATTTGGGGATACGAACTGGTGAAGGAGGAGTTCTCCGATGTGGCCGTCTCCTGGGAGGACAGTGGGGGCGAACCCGGGGACAAACTCCTGGTCCAGGACGTGATCGCCGATGCAATGTTGCAACAGGTCCTCACCCGTCCGGCCAACTACGACGTGATCGCGACCACGAACCTCAACGGCGACTACATCTCCGACGCCCTCGCCGCCCAGGTGGGCGGGATCGGGATCGCGCCCGGTGGCAACATCAACTACGACACCGGCATCGCCGTGTTCGAGGCCACCCATGGCACCGCGCCCAAGTACGCCGGCAAGGACATGGTCAACCCGGGCTCGGTGATCCTCTCGGGCGAGATGATGCTCCGCTACCTCGGCTGGAACGAGGCCGCCGACGCCGTCATCAAGGGGCTGGAGGGCGCCATCGCTGCCAGGACCGTCACCTACGACTTCGAGCGTCTAATGGAGGGCGCCACCAAGGTGAAGACCTCCGAATTCGGCGACGCCATCATCGCCCACATGTAGAGGCCATATGCAGCGAACCCAGGGTTCCAGACACCGCTGGGCGCTGTCTGGAACCCTGGGTTCGCCCAAAGGGGTCAGTCGCGGGTCAGGGCGAGCAGTCTGAGGATCTCGAGGTAGAGCCAGACCACGGTGACCATGAGGCCGAAGGCGGCGAACCACGACATCCACGCGGGGGCGCCTTCCCGGATACCCCGCTCGATGATGTCGAAGTCGAGAAGCAGGTTGAAGGCTGCGATGCCACAAATCACCAGGCTGAGCAGGATGCTGATCGGACCGCCGTCCCAGACGAATGGGATGTTCGCTCCGAAGAAGCTGAGCCCAATCGAGATCAGGTAGAAGATCATCACGCCGACCGTGGCCAGGACGATCGTCGACCTCAGTCGTTCTGTGACCTTGATGATCCGATTGGCGTAGAGAAACAGCATCGCGATGAAAACGGCGAAGGTGGCCAGCACCGCCTGGACGACGATCCCATCCCACAGGTCGGAGTAGATGCGTGAGATCGCACCGACGAGCACCCCCTCCGCGATGGCATACAGCGGCCCGGTCACGCGCACCCATTGCGGCCTCATGACCGTGGCGATGAGAAGCACGATCGTGGCGATGAATACCCCCCAGAAGAGCCCGCCGATCGCGGTGACGTTGGTCCATCCGTAGACCGCTCCCGCGAGAAGCAGGGCGAACATGAGCCCGGTGTGGCCCAATACCGAGCCGATGGTCATCCGGTCGCCGGTCTCGGTGACGATGGGAGCGTTGGCCGTTTCCGGCTGCCCGAATTGCTTGTTGAGAACTGGGTTCGACATGGTGCCGCCATTCTAAGGTGAGGAGTCCGGTCGAATCGTTTCGGGCCAGGAGCCCTCCTAGAATCCCGAGAAAGCCGGGAGTCCCTTTGACCACGATTCAGATCACCCGCGCCAGCGACGTCCTCCCACCCGAGGAGGTCGCAGCCCTCCAACCGACACTCGAGGAGATCGAGCGGTTGAAGGTGGAGCGCAATGCGATCGTCGCCGCACACAACTACATGACGCCAGACATCTTCCACCTGGCGGCGGACATCACCGGAGACTCGTTGGCCCTGGCGTACCTCGGTCTGGAGACCGCGGCAGATGTCATCGTCCTGGCCGGTGTCCACTTCATGGCCGAGACGGCGAAGCTGATCGCACCGGAGAAGACAGTCCTCATCCCGGACCTCGAGGCCGGCTGTTCCCTCGCTGACGGCATCACCGGTGAGGACATCCGCGCGCTGCGCCGGCAGTACCCCGGAGTCCCGGTGGTGACCTATGTGAACACTTCAGCCGAGGTGAAGGCAGAGTCGGACATCACCTGCACTTCGAGCAACGCAGTGGCGATCGTCGAGTCGCTTGGGGTTGACCGGGTCATCTTCACACCAGACCAGTATTTGGGGAGTTGGGTGGCCACCCAGACAGACGTGGACGTCATCCTCTGGGAGGGTGCGTGCATGGTGCACGAGCGGTTCACCGGCGCCGAGATCGTTGGTTACAAGCTCGAGATGGGTGACATCCCGGTCATCGCCCACCCGGAGTCGCCGCCCGATGTCCTCGCCGAGGCCGACTACGTCGGCTCCACACACGGGATGATCAATTGGGTCCGGAGGCAGCAGCCGGAGAAGGTGATGATGATCACCGAGTGCTCGATGGCCGACAACGTCGCCGAGTCGACCCCGAACACCACCTATGTCAGACCCTGCAACCTGTGCCCTCACATGAAGCGGATCACCCTCGAGAAGATCGCCCGATCGCTGAGGACAATGACCCATCAGGTCGAGATCCCCCAAAACATCGCCGAGCGGGCGAGGCAAGCCGTGACCAGGATGCTCGAGGTCGGTCGGCAGGACTGATCGACCAGACATGACGAAGATCATCCGGCTTGACGCGCCGATCGTCGTGGGTGCGGGAGTGGCCGGCCTCTCGGTCGCTCTCGGGCTGGAGCGGGCCTATGTGGTCTCCTCGAAGGACATGGGATCCACATGGTGGGCCCAGGGAGGCATCGCCGCCGCGCTCGGAGAGGGTGACTCCCCCCAGGTCCATGCTGCCGACACCATTGCCGTGTCCGGCGGGATCGCCGTCGAGGAGGCCGTCGCCGCTCTGACGATCGGAGGGCCCCAGGCGATCGAGCGGCTCATCGGGCTTGGCGCAGAGTTCGACCGCGACGACGAAGGCGGTCTCATGCTCGGGCGCGAAGGCGGCCATCAGGCCCGTCGCATCGTCCACGCCGATGGCGACGCCACTGGGGCTGAGGTCATGAGGGCGCTCAACGAGGCCGTGTCCGCCGCCGAGACCGTGGAGATGATCGACGGGCGTGTCGTCGACCTCGCCCGCAACGGAGAGCGGGTGGTCGGTGTGCTGACGGCCGATGGGAAGCGGCGGATCGTCTACACCGCCCCGGCGGTGGTGATGGCCACCGGGGGAGCGGGCCGTATGTATGCGCGGACTACCAATCCTCCGGGTGTCACCGGCGACGGGATCATGATCGCCGCCCGTGCTGGGGCCCGGCTCGCCGATCTCGAGTTCGTCCAATTCCACCCCACTGCCCTGCATGCAGGGAAGGACCCGATGCCACTCCTCACCGAGGCGTTGCGGGGGGAGGGGGCCAAGCTCGTCGATGCATCCGGCCGGCGCTTCATGGATCAGTACCACCCCATGGCCGAGCTGGCGCCGCGTGACATCGTGGCCCGGGCCATCTTCTGGCAATACGACCGGGGGTCTTCCGCATATCTCGACGGCCGCTCCATCATCAATTTCCACGAGCGTTTCCCCACGGTGACGGCGCATGCCTTGTCTGTCGGGCTGGACCCGACCGAGCACCTCCTCCCGGTATCGCCAGCGGCCCACTACTACATGGGAGGCGTCGACGCCGACACCCATGGGCGGACTTCGGTGCCCGGCCTCTGGGCGGTGGGAGAGTGTTCCTCCAGCGGAGTGCACGGGGCCAATCGGCTCGCCTCCAACTCGCTTCTCGAGGGTCTCGTATTTGGAGCCCGGGTGGCCCTCGACGTTGCATCACGGGCCGACCCGGACTTCGGGGACGTGGAGGTTCCAGCCGACGGCCTCCAATTGCCGGTGGTGGCCGGCCCCGTGATCGAGGACCTCCGTCAAGTCATGTGGGACCGGGTGGGTCTGATCCGAACGGGCGACGGGCTATGGGAAGCGCGCAACGCGATCGTCGACATGGAACAAGTCCTCTCCCGGACCATCGCCGGTCGCAACGCAGCCGAGCTGGCGCTGCTGACCACCATGGCCGCGCTGCGCCGGTCGGAGTCGAGGGGAGGGCACTACAGGGCCGACTATCCGGATGAGGATCCCAAGCAGGCGATGCGGGCGCTGGTGATGCCCGGTGCAGCCGAGACCGTGAAGGTGGGCTCTTGAAGATCGAGGACTTCTCCGACATCGTGGAGCGGGCTCTCGCCGAGGACCTGGCGCAGAGAGGCGACCTGACGAGCCAGGCCGTCATCCCCGAGCAGGCGGGCGCTCACGGCAACCTCGTGGCCCGTGCCAAAGGAGTCATCGCCGGGCTGGAGGTCGCGGAATACGTGTTCTCCCGGGTCGACCCCACGGTCGAATTCGGGGCTCTCGTCTCCGACGGAGCCGTGGTGGAGGAAGGCGACGTTGTAGCCATGGTCACGGGCCCGGCGCGTTCGATCCTCACGGCGGAGCGCACCGCACTGAATCTGCTGGCAAGGATGTCCGGCGTGGCCACTGCGACGGCGGCACTGGTTGGCGTCGTGGCGGGGACCGGCGCGCACATCACCGACACCCGGAAGACCATGCCAGGCCTGCGAGTCCTCGACAAGTACGCGGTGGTCGCCGGAGGCGGTGTCAACCATCGCATGGGTCTCTACGACCAGGTGATGATCAAAGACAATCACATCGCCGCCGCCGGTGACATTCGCTCTGCGGTTGCCGCCGCCCGATCCGCCGTGGGTGCCGATGTGCGGGTGATCGTCGAGGTGGAAGACCTCACCCAGCTCACGGAGGTGCTGGATACCTCGGCTGACCGGGTCCTCCTCGACAACATGGACCCTGCCATGCTCAGCAGGGCCGTTGAGCTGGTTGCGGGTGCAATGGAGACCGAGGCCTCCGGCGGCGTCACCTTGGATACTGTCCGCACCATCGCCGAGTCCGGTGTCGACTTCATATCCGTCGGATGGATCACCCACTCGGCCCCTCAGCTGGACCTGGCCCTCGACTTTCAGTGACGCGATGTGGGGCATGGGAAGGCCCCGGTTAGCCTCCGATCGCCATGAATGAACCAGTACGAGTAGCCGTCACCGGTGCAGCCGGCCAGATCGGCTACAGCCTCCTGTTCCGTATCGCATCGGGTCAGATGCTCGGTCCGGACCAACCCGTGATCCTGCAGATGCTCGAGATCACCCCGGCTCTCGGCGCTCTCGATGGCGTCGCCATGGAGTTGGAAGATTGCGCATTTCCCCTGCTCGCGGGGATGGTGAAGACCGACGACGCCAACGAGGGTTTCGCTGATGCCGACTTTGCACTCTTGGTCGGTGCCATGCCCCGCAAGGAGGGCATGGAGCGATCCGACCTGCTCACCGCCAATGGGGCGATTTTCACCGCGCAGGGAAAGGCGATCGCATCGTCGTCCAAACCCGATGTCAGAGTCCTCGTCGTGGGCAACCCGGCCAACACCAACGCCCTCATCGCCATGGGCAATGCAGACGGGATGGACCAGCGCAACTTCACGGCGATGACCCGTCTCGATCACAACAGGGCGATCAGCCAGTTGGCACAGCGGGTCGGCAAGCCGGTGACGTCGGTTCGCCGGATGACCATCTGGGGCAACCACTCCACCACCCAATATCCCGATCTCGTGCACTGCGAAGTGGACGGCGAGCCCGCCTGGGACCTGGTCGATGATCCCGAGTGGATCGAAAACGAGTACATCCCCAAGGTCGCCAAGCGTGGTGCCGAGATCCTCTCTGCTCGAGGTGCCTCGTCGGCCGCATCTGCCGCCAATGCCGCCATCGGGCACATGCGGGACTGGGCGTTCGGGACGCCTGAGGGAGACTGGGTGTCGATGGGGGTCCCGTCAGACGGCTCCTACGACGTCCCGGAGGGTCTCATCTCATCGTTCCCCTGTGTCGTCCGAGACGGGAAGTGGCAGATCGTCCAGGGTCTCGAGATCGACGACTACTCACGTACGAAGATCGACGCCTCGGTGGCCGAACTGCAAGAGGAGCGGAACGCGGTCCACGAGCTCGGCCTCATCTGACGGTCAAGTGGCGTTGCTATAGCAAGAAGTCTCGGAATCCACGACCTCTTGCTATAGCAACGCCTTCAGCAGCCGTCGGGCCAGCGGATGTGCTGGTTGGCCCCGACCCCTTCGACGAGAATGGGTTCGGCGCCGCCGGGCGGGGTGAGACGGACGTCGACCTCGCCCAACTCACCGAGCCCGAAGTGGGCCAACGGCATCACACCCGCCGAGTAGCCCTGGGTCACGGTGATCTCCCGGGCACCGAGGATGGTGTCGGCGTCGAGCACTTCGATCAGCCATCCGATGCCGAAGCCGTTCTCGCCGTCGACACTCACCTGGAGCCAATTGCCGGTCTCGGTGACGTTGCGCAAGAGGATCGAGGGGAGGGATGGCTCCCACTCCAGCAAGAAGATGTCGAGACGTCCGTCGCGGTCGTAGTCGACTGTGGGCGCCGCCACCCAGTATTGGGGGTCACCCATCCCTTCGGGCGTGGTGAACACCGGCACATCGCCTTCGAGACCCTGACTCAGGAACAATGCCGGGCCCTCGCCTGACGACGCCGATGTGAGGAGATCCGGCCACCCGTCGTTGTTGACATCGTTGAGCTCGACGTGTGGCGCCTTGGTAGGGATTGGTTCGAGGCCCGCCTCATCGGTCACGTCCCGGAACGCCCCGTCGCCCTCGTTCAGGTAGAGCCTCACGCTGACCGTCTCGTCGAACTCCAGCGTGCTGTTGAAGTGTTGTCCGAGAGCCAGGTCGAGAAGGCCATCGCGGTTGACGTCTGCCACCGAGGCCCCGGCCACGTCGTCCTCGTCGCCGTACACCTCCCACTCGAACACCGAGGATTCACCTTCGACGAACTGCCCGGGGCCGTGGGAGAGAAACAGCCGGTTGGAACCGGACACGAAGATGTCGGAGAGGCCGTCGCCGTCGAAGTCGGCTACGGCCACTCCCAGGCCGTGGACTCCCTCCGGGATCCCCGCCTCTGCGTTGACGTCGCTGAACCGGAGGTCGCCTTCGTTGCGGAACAGGACACTGGTCTCGCCGGCGAATCGGTCTTCGGCGATGAAGAGGTCGAGAAGGCCGTCCTGGTCGTAGTCGAGCACACCAACCGATCGTCCTCCCAGGTCTTCAGGAATGCCCGAGTCGGCCACCACCTGGAACACCCCTTCGGTGTTCTCGAGGACCTGTGTTGGGTTCTGCCCGGGCTCCGGCTCGTCGGTGTTGCGGGCCACCACCAGGTCGAGGTCCCCATCGTTGTCGAGGTCGGCGCCGACCCCGCCGGAGCTTCGGGAGAACGCCTCGGGGAGGGTGTCGTCGACTGTGAAGACGCCGTCACCGCCCAGGAGGAGCCGGTCGGGGGCTGGGCCTTCTGCGCCTCGCTCCTGGTAGACCTCCACCTCGCGATCGGCGAATGTGCCGACGTAGAGGTCGGGCCAGTCGTCGCCGTTGGTGTCGCTCCAGATTGCGGTATGGCCGTGCATGCCCCGGAGCGGCTCGTCGAGCCCGACTACCTCGGTGACGTCCTCGAAGCGGGTGCCACCCGACCCTCCATAGGCCTCGGTCGCCCAACATCCCATGCCCGGTTCTCCCGGTGGGACTGAAGCAGCAGTGTCGCCGTCCCCTCCCTGGCCGGTGGTGGTTGGGGAACCATTGGTCTGGGTGGGAGACGTCCCTGTCGGGTCTTCGGTCGAAGCCGAGGTGCAGGCGGCCACCAAGGCCAGGGCCAAGATGACCGCGATTCGTCCGATCACGGCAGGTCGAGGACGATGAGGAAGACCTCGCCGAAGGCCTCGTCTTCGCTACCCACCTCACCCCCGTTGACACCCAGGTAGATGGTGCCGCCGTCGGGAGACACCGCAACGCTGTAGGTCCCGCCCACCGTGTGGCCGAATTCCTCCTGTATCGCCTCGTTCAGCTCGACGATGACGGTCTGCTCCCCGGTGGCGGTGTCGACGCTGATCAGGGGTGAGCCCCACTCCGGGGCGTCACCATGGGCGCCGGGCATGTAGTAGAACACCGATCCATCAGGGGCGAGCGCCATGCTCGCCGTGTACTCGAGGGCGTCTCCCAGCTCCTCGATGGAGCCGTCTGGGCGCATTGCGAAGAACGTGTCGGGCTCATCGGTCACCCCGTAGACGGAGCCATCAGATCCCGGCTCGGTGGCCGCCCGCAGAACCTCGCCGGGGATGGTCGCCTCGTGGGTCGCCGATTCCCCTGTGGCCGGGTCGTAGGTCTGCAACTCCCCGCCGCCGATGGAGTAGTAGGCGGTCCCCTCCGCGTCGACCAGGATGCTCCGGAAGCCGGCGTGAGGTTCGTCCGGCCCGGTATAGACGACCTGCTCGTCGATCACGTCGTACACGAAGAACGGCCCGGTCTCCACTTCGTCACTCATCGGCACAGGGTCGACGGCCTCTCCGTAGATGAGACCTCCCGGCGTGTGGGCGGCGAGTGAGGCCTGGCCGTAGAACTCCACCGGGACGCCGAGCGGCTGCAGGGTTCGGCCGAACGGGTCGAGTCTGAACAGGACATCGCCGGTGTAGTTGCCCTCGAAGGCGATGTCCCGGAAGCTCCCCCAATAGGTGGAGAAGTAGATCTCACCACACGGCCCGGGGACCATTTGGGAGTGGATCTTGCCGTAACCCCAAGTGCCGGGGACATGGTCGACATAGGAGAGGACGTCGCCCACGGTGGTGAGAGTGTCGGTCGCCGGGTCGTATTCGTAGACGAATGAGTTGCCGTCGACGGCGAGGTGGTCTCCGATGGCGGAGTAGAAGCGGCCATCGTCGAGGACGATGCCCTGGCCCCACTGTGACCACAGCTCCTCGTCGTAGTCGGGATGGGGGTACATCGCCGCCTTGACGCCGACACCGTCGATCTCGCCCAGATCGGTCAGTTGAACGGAGTCGGTCTCGATGAAGGGCTCACCAGGCGGGATCTCGCACTGGCCGGCAGGAGTAGTCCCGGCCGTTGTGGGAACGGTGGTGTCGCTCGCTGAAGGCGCCTGGGTGGAACCCGTGGTAGTGCCGGGATCGTCAGTCGTGCCCGGCGAGCCCGTCCCGTCTTCGTCGGCACAGGCGGCGAGCAGCAACATCACAACCAGCAATGGGAGAACCAACCCCCCTCGACCCTCGCCCCGCCACATAGAGTGAACTTTATCCACGAATCCGGGCTAGCGGGTGGGGCTGTGAACGGGTTCGGCTGGCTCGCGACTACCCGGCGGGCATCCCGTTCTCGTCGAATTCGATGAGGGGGCGCACCTCGACCTTGCCGTGCCAGGCCCCGGGGATCTGTTGTGCCCACTTCAGGGCCTCATCGAGATCGCCCGCCTCGATGATGTAGAAGCCGCCGAGGGCTTCTTTCGTCTCGGCGAATGGGCCGTCGGTGAACACCGGCTTGCCTCCTTTGCCTCCCTCCACGTGGACCGTCGTGGCGGTCGACGTGTAGTTGAGGGCTTCGCCCCCGCGGAGCACCGCCTCGGCGTTGCGTCCGAACTCGATGTAGTCGGTCATCACCTGCTGCTGCTCTTCGGGAGTCCCCTCGTCGTCGGGGCGCTCCTCGCCGTAGATGAGAGCGATGTACTTGGGCATCCTCGTTCCTTTCTCGATGGGGTGCCTTTCAAGACATTGACGAAGATACGCACCCCAGATCGACAGGGTTCACGAAGAAATCCGGAGAACTATCCGGCGGCGGGCTCGAGTCGCATGACGACGTCTTCCTCCCACGTCGTCGTGCCATTCCAGATGGCGAACCCGGTCTTCCAGGTGTGGTCGACGATCAGCTTCACCCCGAGCCACTGGTTGGATCCGAGCTCGCGTGCTGAGGGGGGCCAGGCATCGAAGATCCTGTGCCATTCGCCAGCGCAGTCCAGATCGACACCTTCACCTTCGTCAGGCTTGTAAGACTGGATGTTGCCTCCAACTCCGACCGTTCCGGAGGAGTCCGACTGGTAGATCCAGAGTTCTTGGACTTCGTTGCCCACCATTCCCTGGAGGCCCCCCGCTGCGGCTTCGATGATGACACAATCAGCGTCGTTGTTGACCCCGGCGTCGTAGTCGCCTGCAGCCGTGCCCGCTCGGGCGCCCTCACGTGCTGCGTTGGCCATGGCGTTGCGGTCGGCGAACGCGGTGCCGAACTCGTACGTGCCGATGACGATGAGGAGCAGCACTAGAAGTGCCAGAGCCATCTCGATTGCTGCTGTGCCGTCGTCGCGTTTCATGGCACCGTGGTGGTCGGGGTCGGAATCAGTTGGACCGGGCTGCCGATGACGCGGGCTCGCCAGGTCGTCCTCTCGGTGGGTTCGTTCAGATCGAGCTCCATCTTCCAGAAACAGTCGGACCCGTTGCACATCAGTGCGGGATCGGTGGGTAGCTGGATTCGAACAACAATCCACTCATTGTTGTACGCCTGGGCGGACGTGTTCCAGGCACACGCACCCGAGTCCTCGCTGATCATCGAGGTCAGACTGTGATTCCAGACTTCCCAAGAGCAGTTGACGTCGTCTCCAAATGGATCGACCACCTTCATCGAGGACGGTGTCCCGGCGTCCCCGGCGTCGAAGAAGGAGAGTTCGAGGATTTTTCCGGCGTGGACATCTTCGATCTCCGCCAGGAACAACTCAGTCTCGGTAGTGAGATTGTTCGACCAAATGGACATGTCGTTGATTCCGAAGACTCTCGGTGTACCACCGCTGGCGCTGGCTCGAATCGAGTAATGATTGCTTCCGATGCCATCGCCAGAGGTCCAGACATGGAGGACATAGGTACCCTCGGTAAGCCCTCCCGGGACCGTGCAAAGGTTGTCCCAGGTATTCTCGTAAGTCCCTTGATTGGGAGGTAGGTCGAGGGAGCATCCCGCGATGGGATTGTTGTCCGTCGGGTCATACGGGGTCGTGTCAACGTCGTAGAGTTGATAGTGAGTGGTGACGCCGGTACCTCCGCCCAGATCGAAATCTCCTGTCTCCGTTTGGACTGATCGCTCGTTGAACTCGGCGTCGTACAGATCGATCACGAGGTCCGACGTTCCTCCTTCGACGTCGATTCCGTAGTAGTACCCGATGTATGCCCCTCCCCGTTCGTGGTCAGGGTTGGGTGATGAGCACGACGAGTCGCTTGAGGAGACGAGGCATTGCGTTGAGTACGGGTCTCCATACTCCTTCGAGATGTAGGGAGAAGACACGGCTGCCCACGACGACCCGACCGCTGGACACCCGAAGCAGTTGTTGGGGTTGCCGAGACGCACCGGCTGGATGTACTGAGCGGTCGCCTCGCGGGTGATATCGAAATGGGTGAACCCGAGGACACGCATGAAGAACGGCTCAATCGAGGTCGAGAGTTCGGCGTGCAGAGTGTTGTCGGGCATGGGAGTCACCGTCAATGTGTCGATTCCTCCCGGGTCAAAGCCATTGGCCTGAGCCGCGTCGATCGCATCCGTTTGGGCCTGCGTGATGAACCCAGGGAGATTGACGACCCCGGCTAGAGCGGCAGCGTCGGCAGCGTTCTGGGTTCGAACGGTATTCAAGTAGATCCAGCCGAGATCGGTGCCGAATCCTGCCATCGCGAGGAGCATGAAGAGGATCATCGCCAACCAGGCGAGCGAAAAGCCTTCGTCTCGTTTGAGTAGCCTTTTCATTCGAACGACTCCGGCTCAAGACGCTGGATGGCCGTGCGCTCGATGTTTATCTGTCCCCGCCAGGGCGGGAAGCCAGTGACCCAGTCATGCCTCGTGTCAATCGTGACTCCGATGATGTCCACCTCTGCATCCTCTCCCAATGCCACATCGCGATTCTCGCTTAGCCACGAGCCGACCACAGTCCAGTCGTCACAATCTGTGGGGTCGGGACCAACGAAGGTCCACGTGTTGGTCGATCCCAGGTTCCCGTTGGAGTCGACCTCGGAGATGCGGATCGAGTCGAGGTTCGCGATGTCGGTCCCTGTGTACCCAGCGATGATGCTCTGCACGATTGCACAGTCAGCGTCGGGGTCGTTTCCAGCCAGGGCACCGACTCGAGCGCCTTCCTTGGCCGCAAAGTCGGTGGTCAGGAAGTCTTTGAACGCGAGTCCCAGTTCCATGATGCTGAGAATGATTAGGACGAGGAGAGGCAGGATGATCGCGCCCTCGACGAGGGTTACCCCCGAATCGCGTTTTGCCTCGTGTCCCATTCCCGCCCCCATTTGCCTGCCCGTTTGCGGGGACTCCCACCCCACGCGCTAGACATTATCTCACGGGAGGAAACTCATTTCCATGAGATTCCGGGATGGCGTCGCCGGTACCGTCGACCGGCTGGTGGTCAGTATTCGACGGCGAGGTCGGAGACGGCAGCACCCCATTGCTGGACCGCCGACTGATGCATCATCAGCTTGGCGAGATTGCCGGACACCTTGAGCTTGCCGGTCATGAAAGCAGTCTGGGTATTCAGGTCACCTTTGGAGATGGCAACTGCGGTGTCGTATGACTGCTTGACGGTGACGTCGGCATCCTCGATGGTCCCAACGGCTACGTTGGTCGTTCCGCCGGAGGATTTCAGGTAATAGGACTCGGCGCCGTCGGCGGCGTCTTCCACCTCGAATTGGATGCCGAGGTCGGCGGCACCGATTGCGTTCTTGAATCCGTCGTGACTGTTGAGGGCCGTGGTCACGTCCTGGGCCCACTCCTCGCTGAGGAATTTGGACACACCTTCTCCTTGGTCGAATGGAGGCTGAATCGTAGCCAAGACCACCAACTTTGAGCGAATACTCAAGTAATCAGCTTGCCGATCGATGTCTCCACTCCGCGGGCGAGACGGGTGAGCGGTTGGCGTGGGTACCCCGGTTTCAGCCCGGCAGCCTGTGCGGCAGCCTTGACCCCAGGAACCCCGTACGCCTCGATATCGGCACTCAAGGTGCTCAGCTTCTTCTGGCTCTTGCGGGCTTTGGCGATGTCGGTGCGAGCCATGGCCATGGTGCTCATCACCAGCTCGGGTGCGTAGTTGCCGCTTCCTGTGATCGCGCCGTAGCAACCGACGGCGATGGCCGCGGTCAAGGCTTTGGAAGCTCCGGAGTACAGGGCGAAGTCTCCGGGGGTGGCGTCGATGATCGACTGGAGTCGCACCACGTCGCCGCTCGAGTCCTTCATCCCGATGACGTTGTTGTGGCGGGAGAGACGGGCCACCAGTTCGACGGGAAGGCTGTATCCGGTCACGGAGGGGACGGAGTAGAGGAGGATGGGGACCTTCGCCCGATCGGCAACGGCTCGGTAGAAATCAACGACGGCGTCGTCACGGCCTCGGGTGAGCGTGGTCGGGGTGAGGACCAGGAGGCTGTCGGCCCCGCCTTCGGTTGCCTCGGCGACTTGGGCAAGGGCCATACGGGTCGATTCGGCGCCGATGCCACACATGAGATGGGTTTTCCGACGCCGTCCCGCCTTGATCAAGCGTTCCCTCTCGCCGGGCTCGAGGTAGGGGCCTTCTCCGTTCGACCCGCCAACCAAGAAGCCCTCGATACCCCGATCGGCGAGGACCCGGAGATTGTGGGTGTGCGCCTTGGCGTCGATCTCCCCGCGCTGGGTGAACGGGGTGATCAGGGCAGGCAGGTAGTCCGGGAGATCGTGCATCGACGCCAGGTTAGGGCGGGACTTCTCCGCCCAATCTGTCAGGGTCCGACGAGGTGGATCGGGTTCCCGATCATGAACGCCCGCCACGTGGTGGTGTCAGACACGGTGGCCCCGCCGGGGTAGACGTAATTGATCTTCCACCAGCAGTCGCCAGCGACCTCGTCACAGGAGTAGGTGGTCGGTAGGTCCAGCTCGAACTTCAGCCAGCGGTTGTTGTACTCACCGGTCGTCGTGGCCTCCTGGCAGTCCGATCCCGCCGAGATGGTGCCAAATTGGCTCCAGGGCCCATCTGGGTCACCGGTCGGTCTGTTGTAGAGGCGGCACTGTCCATCGTCCCAGATATCTCCGTCCGCACCCATCACTTGGATGTACCCGGTGCCTGCCCCGGTGAACTCGCCAGGATCGAACATCTCGACGACGAAGGTCTTCCCGGCATAGAAATCCGGGACCTCTGCGAGATAGAACGAGGTGGTCGAACCGGTGGCGTTGTTGTAGATGGAGAAGTCGCCGAGGGCGAACAGTTGCCCGCTGGTGGACCTGATCGAATAGCGGTTCAGGCCCGCCCGGTCGTTGGTGGCCCCCGGGTTCTGGTGCAACACCTGCACCACCCAGATCCCGCTACCGGACTGACTCCAGCACCCGCCTGGAGGTGCCTGCCACGTGTAGGGGACGCCGTTTCCGGCGACTTGTTCTTGTATCTGAGCTTGTGGCGGGATGGTTGCGGTGCACACCGGTGCGCCGTTGTCGGTGAGGTCGAGGGGAGTTGGGTCAGGTGAGTACAGGTTGACGATCATCGTCGGACCGCAATTCGCTGCGGCGCTACCCCATTCTTCACACCCTCTGTCACCGGTGCGGTGCTGGTCGGTGGTGTTGATGGCTCCTGAGATGTTGTGGAAGGCCAGGTCGACGAACTCCACAGTGAAACCCGATCCGGACTCGATGCCGTAGAGATAGCCGGTGTCTCGAGCGATGTCGTTCACCGGGCACCCTTCGTCATCGTTGCTGCCACCCTGGCAATGACCTGAGTAGGCATCGCCGAAGCTGGTGTGGGTGAACCAACCGTGGATGTTGGCCCAGAAGTTGTCGCCACAATCAACTGGGAAGCCAGGGTCCCCCTCGTACTCGGGGTCACAGGCGTTGCCGAACTGGTTGGTCGGGCTCCCCAATTTCAGCGGAGGGATGTACTCGGCGATAGCGCTACGGCTGATGTCCATCGAGTCGAACCCGAGCGCTTTCAGGAAGAATGTAGGGACGGTGTCGTCGACGGTGACCTGGAGTTGGTTGGCCTCCCCGGGCACAGGTGCCGGTGTGACCGTTGCCCCGTCGACACCAGTGGTGTAACCGTTCTGCGTGGCGATGTTGAACGCGGTCCCGTTAGCCGTTCCCGGCTCGTTGGGCAGCCAGACGACGCCACCGAGTGCAGCGGCGTCGGCGGCGCGCTGGACACGGGATGTGTTCAAGTAGAACCAAGCGAGGTCGGTGCCCATGGCGGCGAGACCCATGAGGAGCACCAGGCTTCCTGCCACGAAGAGCAGCGCTGATCCTTTGTCCTCTTGCCAAAGCTTCTCGAAACGAGTCATGGTCTCATCCCCTCGTGTTCGGCTCGATCTGCATCACGGCGGTCTCGGTCAGGGTGAGGTCGAGCCAAGGCATGATCCCGGTGATGCTGGTGTGTGTGTAGGTGATCTCGACGCCGAGCTGATCGAGGTCGGGGAGAATGTTGTCGCGGCCCGTGGACACCCAAGGGCAGCCATTGCTGCACGAGAACCCGTGACCGGTCGCTCCGCACGTGAGAGAGCCCGTGTTGGTCCACTCGTTGACCGTGCTACCTGGCGGGTCGGGGACGGTGCCGTCGTCCTCCGGCTCGTAGACCTTGATTGTGATCGTGTCGAAGTCGCTGAACCTCAGGTTGCAGATGTCTTCCTCGATCACTTCGAGGATCGCGTTGTCGGCTCCCGGGTCTTTCGCTGCAGCAGCCCCCGTGCGGGCACCGGAGCGGGCGGCGTTGGTGACTGTCACGTAGTCGATCACCAAGAACCCGACCTCGGCCAATCCGACGGCGAGGATTATCAGCATCGGCAGGACGATGCCCACCTCAACGAGTGATGCGCCCCGCTCTTCGCGTCTGAGGCGCCTCATGAACCTGGCCCGAACACCTCGGGCTCCAATTGGAACTCGGTGGACATTGTGAAGTCGGAGGTGTCACCGAAGAACTGCGTCACCCAAACGTGGTGGTAGGTCACTTCGACGCCAAGGCGGTCGGTGTTGGGTGCCTCGACGATGCGCTGTGGAGTGGGCCATGTCGGGCTCGTATATGTAGGTCGTCCAGGTTCGGGACAAGGCGTCCAATCACAGCAGCCAGGAAGAGCGGGAGTAACTGTTGACCCACAACCTGTGCCTGGGGCGTAGCTGTAGGTGGTGCCGACGCCAGCCCATGTTCCGCTGGGTGAGGCGTTGTAGATTCGGACGTCGCTACCAGCTGGGAAGCCGATTGGTGTCATGACGCCCTCGACCTCTCTGAGGATGAGGATGTCAGCGGCGGGGTCCTGGCCGAACGTGGCCCCGGCACGGGCTCCCTCGCGGGAACCGTGGGAGACCGAAAGCCAGTCCTTGAATGCGAGGCCGAACTCGACGACTGCGAAGAGGGTGAGGAAGAGCAGGCCAAAGACGATCGCCGACTCGACGAGAGTCGCTCCCCGATCCCGATCCTCAGTTTTCCTGGACGTCATGCTCCCGCAAATCCCACCAGCACGCCCGGCGACAACCTACCACGGTCGTCTTTTGTGTCTACCGCTGCTTGTGTGCCTACCTATCGGCTCAGAAGCAGCGAATCTTGAGAGCGGTGTGCAGCTCTGGTGAGCGGCGCGCCCGCCGGTCAGGGTGCGGGCGGCTCCATGCGGAAGATCGCATCGTCGGAGAAGCTGGCGGTGCCATCCCACCATAGGAACCCGGTCATCCATTCATGGTCGAAGATCACGCGCACACCGATCCAGTCAGCGTTGATCCCGGAATTGTTGCGGTCCGATGGGTCCCAGTTTCCGCCGAGATGGATCGGGAACCAAAGCGAGCCTGTGCAAGCGACGAGTCCTGGCTCACCCGTGACACCGGGTCTGTACCGGCGATTGGTGGATGAGCTCGCTCCTGGGTAGGCCCCGCTGGCGTTCGACCTGTAGATGTGGACTTCGTCCAATTCTCCGGAGTCGAGCGATCGAAGAGCACCGGCGGCGGCTTCCAAGATCACACAGTCCGCTTGGCCGTAGGTGGCGGCGGAGGCCGCGACGCGGGCTCCTTCGCGCGCGGAAACAGTTACGGATAGAAAGTCTCTGAACAGCATCCCGTACTCAAACGCTCCGAGTGCGAGAGTCAGTAGGAGGACGAACACCAGGGAAAACTCGACAGCGGCCGCTCCTTTCTCGTCACGACGCCAGCGACGGGTCGGGCGGCTCATTCGTTGGGCACCAACGCGACCGGGTTGCCGATGACTTTGGCCTCCCAAGTCGTCCGATCATGAGATGTATTGAGGTCGAGATTCATCTTCCAGAAGCAGTCCGTGGTGCAGTTGTAAGTCGGGGGTATGTCGATCAGCATCGTGATCCATTCCCCGTCGTACTGGGCAGTGCCGCTGACCGTTGAGTTGATGGTGCAACTACTTCCGCTATTGGGTCCTCCGCCCGGTCGGACGTTGGTCGCGGTCCAGGAGCAGGAGATCGAGCCCGTGCCGGGGGGCGGAACCACTTGCATAGTGGCATTCCCGGCACCCTCCCCTGGGTCGAAGAAGCGGAGTTGCAGTGTCTTGTTGGCATGCACCGGGTCGACCTCGGCGATATAGACCGTGGCCTCTCCGTCGTCGTCGTTTGTGAATATCGACATCTCGTTGATGGCGTACACCCGCACCGGGTTCGAAGGGTCGAAGTTGTTGCTATTGGCTAGGATCGAATAGCTGTTATTGCCCCCGATGCTGTCCCCGCCGTTGGAGACACGCAGCACATAGATCCCCTCGACCACACTGCTGATCCGGCACATACGGGACCAGCGGTTGCGATACGTACCCGAGCTCGATCCGGAGTTGATGCTGAGGTTGTTGGTCCCGTTGGAACAGCTCACCCCGGTGTTGTTGTCCTCAGGCGTCTGCGTCGTGACGTCCGGCTGGAACAGACGGAAGTTCATGTTGGTGCCGCCGGTGGAGCTGTCAGAGAGGCTTTCCTCGTCACCGGTCTCGGCAAAGCCACTGCGGTCGTAGAACGCAGCGTCGTACAAGAACACGTCGACCCATGTCTGACCGGCGGGGACGTCGACGGCGAAGTAGTAATACTGGTCGTGAGTCGGGTTGTTGCCGCCCGTGCATTGGTAGTTGCAGGTGGGTCCATAAGGGTCGCCGTGCTCTTTGGCGGTGCGCCGCCCATTGATCGCGCTCCAGAAGTTCTGGGTGAAGTCGTTGCATCGATCGAAAGCGTCGAGCACGTCGCTTCCTACTAGGCCGTCAGTGCCTACGCCCTCGCCGATCCCGATGCAGTTGGCCGGCGCCCCCAGGGGGACCGGCTTGATGTATTGCGCGGTGGCCGTGCGCGACATGGTCAACTCGTCGAATCCAAGCGCCTTGAGGAAGAAGGTGTCAACACTTGATGTCAGGGTCACCTGGAGCTTGTTGTCCTCCAGCGGGATCCAGTCGAGCGAGTCGGGACCGCCGCCCACTCCGGTTCCGTTGACCGTTCCGACCTCATACCCGTTGGCGTTGGCACCGTCGACGGTCTTGGCCGTGACGTTGCCGAGGTCGGATGGTAGGAAAACGACTCCGGCGAGTGCGGAGGAGTCGGCGGCACGTTGGATGCGGCTGCCGTTGAGGTAGAACCATCCCAGATCGATAGCGAACGCCGACATGCCAAGAAGCAGAACCAAGGTGCCTGCGATGAACGGAAGTGAGAAACCCCCGTCCTCGGTTCGTGCTTTGGCGATCAGTTCTTTCAGGTTGGTGATCACTCGAAGACCTCCGGCTCGAGACGGGTGATAGTTGACTCGTCTACAACGGCGGATCCACTGAAGGGGCCGAATCCAGAAATCCAGCTACGAGAAAGGACGACGCGGACGCCGATGATGTCGAGAGGAGTGGTACCGACAGCGGTGTTTCGCGAGCTCGGGGGCCAGCCGACAGCTGTGATATCCCAGCCATCGTCAACGGTGGGAGTAGGGGCCGTACAGATCGTGGCGTCCTCGCCGGGAATGTAGACGGCGCGATTGGTTGCACCTTGTGCTCCGGTGCTCTGGTTGGCCTCGAAGATCTCGATGTAGTCGATGCGAGCCAGGTCGCTCGGGGTCACCAACTCGCCAAGACCCGACAGGACGGCGCAGTCAGCCGTGATGTCGTCACCGGCGAGGGCCCCGATCCGAGCGCCCTCTCGGGATAAGTATGAGACGGTCAGGTAGTCCTTGAATGCAAGTCCGTACTCCAAGATCCCGATGATCACGAGCAACAACAGCGGCATGATCACCGCTGCCTCGATCAGGGTTGCACCCAGTTCGTTTTTCCTACCAATGCGCCTTTTCATGTCTCCCACTAACCCCAGCCCGGCAATGTGGTGACTGGAACGTCGACCACGCCTGGGATTCCCTATCGGACGAAACTGTAAGTTCTTTGAGCCGCTACGTAAGGGCCGGTAGACCCAATTCGCAGGTCAGCCGCTCTGCGATACCAGTCGCCGATTCTTGAACTTGGCCTTCACGTAGTCGGCGTTCATCATCGCAATGAAGTCGATCGAGATCGATTTCGGGCAGGCCTTCTCACACTCTCCGTGGTTGGTGCACGACCCGAAGTACTTCTCCATCAGGGTGACCATGTTCTCGGTGCGGGTCCAGCGCTCCGATTGTCCCTGTGGCAACAGGTTGAGATGGGAGATCTTGGCCGCTGTGAACAGGTTGGCGGCGCCGTTGGGGCAGGCGGCGACACAGGCACCGCAGCCGATACAGGCAGCGGCATCGAATGCGGTGTCGGACACGAACTTCGGAATCGGGATCAGGTTGGCGTCGGGAGCGGAACCAGTGTCGACCGAGATGAACCCACCCGCCTCGATGATCCGGTCGAATGAGGAACGATCCACCACGAGGTCGCGTACCAGGGGGAAGCCGGACGCCCGCCAGGGCTCGACGACGATGGTGGCGCCGTCCTGGAACTTGCGCATGTGGAGCTGGCAAGTCGCAGTGCCCAACTGGGGGCCGTGGGCCTGTCCGTTGATCATGACCCCACAGGAGCCGCAGATGCCCTCACGGCAGTCGTGGTCGAAGGCGACGGGCTCCTCGCCCTGGTTGACTAGACGCTCGTTCAACACGTCGAGCATCTCGAGGAAGGACATCTCGTCGGAGATGTCGTTGACCTGATAGGTCATGAAACGGCCAGGTGCGTCGGGACCTTCCTGTCGCCAGACCTGAAGGGTGATGTTCACTTGTAAGACCTCGTCGTCAGCTTGACGTTCTCGAAGGAGAGCTCTTCTTTCTCCAGCTCGGGCTGACCGGGGTCACCGGTCCAGAACCATGCGGCGACGTGGGCGAAGTTCTCGTCGTCGCGCAGGGCCTCGCCGTCGTCGGTCTGATACTCCTCGCGGAAGTGACCGCCGCAAGACTCCTTCCTGGCGAGGGCGTCGACGCACATCGCCTGGGCAAGCTGGAAGAAGTCATCGACCCGGCCGGCCCGCTCGAGGCTCTGGTTGAGCGACTCGTTGTTGCCCAGCACCCTCACGTCGTTCTTGAACTCCTCGTAGAGGGCGGGGATGTCGGAGAGGGCCTTCTGCAGCCCGGCCTCGCTGCGGGACATGCCGCACTGGTCGAACATGATCTTGCCGAGCTCTTTGTGGAACCAGTCGACCGAGCGGCTGCCGTTGCTGGCGAGGAAACCCTCGACCCGCTCGGACACCTCGGACTCCACCTCTGCGAAAGCCGGGTCGTCGGTGGGGACGTAGGGCTCCCCGAGATAGTCGGCCAGGTAGTCGCCGATGGTGTATGGGAGTACGAAGTAGCCGTCGGCGAGACCCTGCATCAAGGCCGAGGCTCCGAGACGGTTGGCCCCGTGGTCGCTGAAGTTGGCCTCGCCGATGGCATAGAGACCGGGGACCGTGGTCATCAGGTTGTAGTCCACCCAGAGCCCGCCCATGGTGTAGTGCGGGGCCGGGTAGATGCGCATCGGCTGTCGGTAGGGGTCCTCGTCGGTGATGCGGTTGTACATCTCGAAGAGGTTGGAGTAGCGGTCCTCGATCGCCGCTTCCCCTTCACGGGTGATGGCAGTGGCGAAGTCGAGGAACACCCCGTTCTTCAACGGGCCTACCCCCTTGCCGGCGTCGACCATGCGCTTGGCGGCGCGGGAGGCGACGTCGCGAGGGACGAGGTTCCCGAAGGCGGGGTACATCCGCTCCAGGAAGTAGTCACGGTCCGCCTCGGGGATCTGGTCGGCCGGGCGGTTGTCGTTTGCGTTCTTCGGCACCCAAATGCGGCCGTCGTTGCGCAACGACTCCGACATGAGTGTCAGCTTCGACTGGAACTCGTCGGAGGCGGGGATGCAGGTGGGGTGGATCTGGGTGAAACAGGGGTTGGCGAACGCGGCACCCCGGCGGTGAGCCCGCCAGATCGCGGTCACGTTGCATTGCATGGCGTTGGTCGACAGGTAGTAGACGTTGGAGTAGCCGCCGGTGGCGAGCACCACCGCATGGCCGGAGTGACTGCTGATTTCGCCGGTCACCAGATCGCGGACCACGACGCCTACTGCCCGCCCATCCTTGAGGACGACATCGAGCATCTCGGTGCGGGTGTGCAGCTTCACCTTGCCCGCCTCGACCTGGCGCATCAGAGCCTGATATGCCCCGAGCAGGAGCTGTTGGCCGGTGGCGCCCCGTGCGTAGAAGGTTCGGGACACCTGGGCCCCGCCGAAGGAGCGGTTGTCCAGCATCCCCCCGTACTCACGGGCGAAGGGGACACCCTGTGCGGTGGCCTGGTCGATGATGTTGAGCGAGACCTCGGCCAGGCGGTGGACGTTGCCCTCGCGGCTCCGGTAGTCGCCGCCTTTGACGGTGTCGTAGAAGAGGCGGTACACCGAGTCGCCGTCATTGTGATAGTTCTTGGCGGCGTTGATCCCGCCCTGGGCGGCGATGGAATGGGCACGGCGGGGGCTGTCGTGGAAGGTGAAGACCTCCACGTCGTAGCCGAGCTCGCCGAGAGTGGCGGCAGCCGAGGCCCCGGCGAGACCGCTGCCGATGATGATGATCTTGAACCTGCGTTTGTTGTTCGGGTTGACCAGGCGGACCGAGAACTTGTGGTTCTCCCACTTCTCCCCGATCGGGCCGTCGGGCACCTTGGAAACGAGGGGAAGGCTCATTCCAGGACTCCGAACACGACGGCGAGCACCGGGGCGATGAACCCGACGCTGATCAGCACCGAGAGACCGGTAGCCAGATAGCGGCGGGCGGTGTTGAAGCGGGGGTGGTTGATGCCCATGCTCTGGAACATCGACCAGATCCCGTGGTAGAGGTGGATGCCGAGAAGAACCATCGCCAGGATGTAGAAGAACGTCACCAGTGGCCTGCTGAAGGTGGCGATGAAGTTGGCGTAGACGTGGCCCCTCTCCCAAGTCTCCGGTGCCGCCGGCTGGATGCCCCAGGTGAAGTCGGCGAGATGGAAGGCGAGGAAGGAGAGGAAGATCACACCGCTCCAGCGCATGGTGCGGCTGGCGTAGTTGGCCGACACGTAGCTCACCGGCCCCTCGTAGCCCTGCTGGCGGGCCCGGCGGTTGATGATGGTCAGCTGGTAGGCGGCGAGGACGTGGAGGGCGAACATCACGATCAGCCCCGTGCGCAGGATCCACAAGAAGACGTGCTCGGGGAGGATCGGGGTCAACAGCTCGCGGAGTGCGTGGCCGTAGACGTCGATGTCGGGCTCGCCGTCTATCGGGGGGAGGAACATCTTGAGGTTGCCCACCATGTGGGCGAGGGCGAACCCGACGATGCCGAGCCCGGTGATGGCCATGATCCACTTTTTGCCGATAGCCGAGCGGTAGAACTCGATGGGGAACGGGGCCCGCTTCTTCTCGACTGTGTTGGTCACTTCGTCACCGACATCACTGAGATTGCATTATGCCAAGTCGGCGCCGAATCGAGGATTCCATGGCACCGATCGGCGATTTCATTCGGTGGCTGTTGATAACTCGGGGTTGACGGCGCGCGTAAGACCCCATAATCTCAATAGTGTAATTACACGGTTGTATGCCACGTCGGGAGATGTCGCATACATGTGGTGAGGAGATTCCTGAATGCAGAGCAAGCTCATCGAAGCACTCGCCGTAGGTGAGCTTTCCTGGCAGGACTACGCCAATTGCCGTGGCGCCGATGCCGATCTGTTCTTCCCCGAACGGGGCGCATCCACCCGGAAGGCCAAGGCCATCTGCGGGGCATGCGATGTGAAGGGGCAGTGTTTGGACTACGCCATCGAAATGGGTGAGAAGTTCGGCATCTGGGGTGGCTTGAGTGAGCGTGAGCGCCGTCGGGTGCGTCGCGAGCGTCAGGTCGCCGAGCGTCTGGTCAGCTAGGGGGCTTCCAACTAGATAGGTCTCTACAGGTAGAGACCCGACGACTCATCCCGCTCTTGGGGAGACGAGCCACCCAACGCCCTCTTTTGCATCTCTGCGAGTTGGGTCTGCGCCGTCATCTGCTGGCTCCACAGCGAAGCCTGGATTCCGTGGAACACACCCTCGAGCCATCCAATGAGCTGGGCCTGGGCCACTCTCAGCTCGGACTCGGAGACTTTCTCGTCGTTCAGCGGGATCATGATCTCGTTGAACTCTTCCTGGAGGTCGGGGGAGAGGACGTCTCTGAGCTCCTCGACCGAACGGGCGTGAACTGTGGCCAAACGTTGGCGGCCCCCGTCGTCGAGTGGGGCCTGGCGGGCCTCATCGAGCATCGCTCTGGTCATCGAGGCGATTCGTATGACCTTGTTGGGTTGGGTGACATCCGGCGTCTGCTCCGGCACCTCGGCGAGCTCAGCTTCCACGACATCTGGTTTCACGGGTTGTTCCATCCACATGGAGCCTATAGGCCCGGGATCGCTCGACAAATGCCCTAGCTTGCCGGGAGATGCTCCCGGTCGTCGTCTTCACCATCGTCTACACCGTTGTCCTGTTCATCTACGGGACGGTCGTCGACAGCCCTCTGACCAACCTCTACACGGGGATCAACGTCGGGCTCTTTGTCCTTTTCGCGGTGCTCCAGCGGTGGGCGCGATGGCCGCTGCATGCGTTGTGGGCGGTCTCGCTGGTGGGTTTGGGAAACATGCTCGGCGGCGTTCTCCTGGTCGACGGCGACGCCCTCTATATGGCCGAGGTGTTGGGGCCGCTCCGCTACGACAAGGTGTTCCACGCCCTTGCAGCCGGGGCGATGACGATCGCCGCCTGGGAGGCGATGAAACGCTGGTCCGGCGGTGTCCACCATCTCGGCGGCCAGCTCCTGCTGACCTGGCTGGTGGTGATGGGTGGCGGCGCCGTCGTCGAGATCGCCGAGCTCATCGGTTCGACGATGAGCGGAGTCAGCGTCGGTGACTACGCCAACAACGCCCTCGACCTCGTCGCCAACGGAACCGGGGCAGCGGTGGGGATCGGGTTGGTGTGGTGGATGGAGGAGCGAACCCAGGGTTCCCGGCCCCGCTGAGCGAGGTCGCCTCTCGAGCTTTGCTCGAGAGGTAGGGAGTTTCTTCGAAACTCCCTACCTGTCCGGAGGACAGGCGCGCCCTCAGTTCGCCGAAACGGCGCCTATGGCACCCACTGCTCCACGATCTCGGTGACTTGGCCTCCGGAGACCGTCACCCAGATGCCCAACCTGAACTCCAATTCCTCGAGATACTCGGTCCAGTCGGCGAACGTCCCTTCGACGACATCGTTGGGGTCACCCGATGGGTACCACGTCACGGGTGTGTCGACGGCGACCGTCAGGAGCCGGACTTCGTCGTTCTCGTTGCGCACGTAGTAGTCGTTGGGCGGCGGGGACTCCTCGCCGTCATCGGTGGCGGCTGCCTCGGCAGCCTCACCGGTGAACCAGCACGCCAGGTCGAAGGAGATCCCGGTCGAGTCGAACGCATCGACCTGTCCGTACCACTCTCCGTCGGGCAGCTCAGTGGTTCCCGGCGTGCAACCCGATCCCTCTGGGGCGAGGGGATCGGGCTCGGTCGTGGAGGTCGACGGTGCTGTAGTGGTGGTCGTGGGAAGTGCGGTCGTGGAGGTCGTGACGGGCTGGCTGGTCGTGGTCGAAGCCGGCGCCTCCGAAGTGGTGGTGGTCTCATCGCCCCCATCACCGGAACACGCCGCCAGTAGGACGACGATCGTCGTGAGCATCAAGAGTCGTCTCATCGGCCGGATTCAACCACCTGTGGCGACCAACTCAGGGCTCGCCTGTCCTCCGGACAGGCCCTCTCGAGCAACCGAGGGCGCTGGACTTCGCTCAGCGGGGTCTGCAACCCTGGGTTCGCGGTTTGTGGCGACCCCCTTACCTTCGTCCGGGGCACCGCTTACGATCGTCGTGTGAATGTGAGGACGATCCATGGTTGAGGAATACCCCCCAATCCTCGACGCGGCGCAGGTGGCAGAACTGCTGGGAATGAACGTTCAGATGGTGCGACGCTATGTCCGGGACGGGCGGCTACCCGCCTACAGACTCCCCGGCGGTCGCACTTTCAAGTTCTTCCGGGACGAGATCTACGAGTTCTTGAAGTCCCACCCGGCGGTCGAGGCCGAGGATGGGATCACTGATGGTCAGACGACCTCACGACAGCAAGGATCAGATTCATAGGCACGAGGAGACGTCGATCGTCGACGTCTTTGACCTCGATATGGTCCTCGGCGACCACGGCGAGGTGCCCCAGCACCATGTCCCCCCCGGGAAGGGCGAGACGTACCACTTGGTTCGACGCCGAGTGCTCGTGGAGGAGTGCCCGGAACGACTCAGCACCGCCAATGCTGGCTTGTCCGGGTTGGTCGGAGGGGAGCACCGACCAACGGGCGACATCGAGCTTGATGTCGGCGATCTGGCCCGGCCCGTCGATCGTCACGTAGTCCTCGCCGGCGGTGATCACGGCGCCGCCGAAGGTGTGTCCGCCGAATTCGACCGAGACTCGCTCACCCCGGTTGGCCATCTCTTTGGCTTGATCGGCGAGGTTGAGACGACGGCGCCGGTGGACTTCGGTCAGCCGCTCGTCCTCAGCGGCCTCCTCGTCCCACTCCCGCCCGGCTCCTTGACGGAGCTCGGAGGCGAGATCGGGATCGGGTTGACGTCCGTATTCCATAGCTTTTCGCGCTCTCGACATCCTACGCCGGACGCGGGATAGGTTGCCGGACCGTGACGCTGTCACCCTCGACCGAGCAGAGGGAAGCGGGCCTCCACCAACCGGCACGCCGGCGGCTCGCACGACGGCTCTCGGCGACACATGTCGTCATCGCCGTTGTCGTCCTCCTCTCTTTCGTCCTCAACCTGCTCGTGCTCCAGGACCGCAGTTCGACGACTCTTGTGGCCGTTGCAGACCGGGCTTTGGCTACCGGCTCGGCCATCGAGCGATCGAGTCTTCGCCTCGTGCCGGTCGACGCCGACTTCCAAGGGCTGTCCGGTTTGATCACCGAGGACGACCTTGGCTCCGTCGAAGACTGGGTGCTTTCGCGCTCAGTGCCGGCGGGTGGCCTCCTCGACCGGGCTGGTCTCGTGAGACCTGGCTCCGAGTCGGGGCTCAGGTCGATGAGTCTCCCGGTGCCCATCGAACGGGCTGCCGGCGGATCGCTGGTGGCGGGCGATCGGGTCGACGTGATCGCCGTGAGCGACGGCGTGGCCGGCTTCGTCGCAGTCGACCTCGAGGTGACCTCCGTGGCCGACGGCGCCTCTGGAGCCATCGGGACGGTTTCGTCCTATCACCTCGTGGTCAATGTCGAGTCCGATGAGGCGCTGAGATTGGCGGAGGCCCTGGCTGCAGGGCCGGTCGAGATCGTTCGGGCGACCGGAGCCGAGCAAGTCGAAGAGGCGAGCAGTGACTCCTGATATCGCCATGGCCGCCTCGGCCCGGGACTGGCCCGACAGACTCCACCGGTTCGTCCTCGACCACGGGGGTGGGCGAATCGTCGACAGGGTCATGTCGGCAGACCAGGCCACCGGAGCGAAATTCGATGTCCTGCTCATCGATGACGTCTGCTCGTTCCTCTCGCCCCGCCTGGTCGCCCTGGTCAAGCAGTTGGGAAGTGAGGTCATCGGCATCTACCTGCCCGAAGACGGCTCCGATGCCAAGCGGCGGCTCCTCGAATGCGGCATCTCGGACGTCATCGAGACGGAGGCAACACCTGAGGAGTTCCTATCCAAGGTGCGGGCCACCCTGTCCCATCGCGAGGTGTCGGTCCCATTGGAATATCCGGCGCATTCTTCCGCATTTCGGATCGGGGTCACCGGACCTTGCGAGGGGGTTGGGATCACCGAGATCTCGATTGCGTTGTCGCGCTCGATCTCGAGGACAGTCGACACCGTCCTCGTCGACATGGACCCAATGTGGCCGTCGGTGGCGCAGCGCCTCGACCTCCCGCTTCATCCCAACATTCGGACCGCCATCGACCATGCATTGCACCGCCCGGACCGCCTCGTCGGTGCCTTGCAGCCATTGGAGAGACTCTCGGTTCTAGGTGGCCGGGCAGACGGAGGCCAGGGGGCAGAGATCTCACGGGCTGATGCACTCATGCTGTTGGAGTCTCTCGGATCGTCCGCTGAGGTGCTCGTGGTCGACCTGGGGCCGATGACGGAGTTCTCTTCCATCCTGATCCGTGAGTTCGACACCGTCATGTTGGTCGGGACCGGGACGCCGGTGGGGGTGGCCCGTCTCATCCGGACGGCCGGTTCCATCCGTGGGCGACATCCATCGGTCTCGCTCGTGGCTGTCCTCAACAAGACCGGTCGTAGCGGGTTCCATCGCTCCGAATTGGTGGCGGAGATCGAGCGGGCACTCCCGGATGTCCCCGTGGTGACACTCCCGGTCGACCCCGGTCTCGAGGAGGCCGCCTGGAACGGGACTCTCATGGGCAAAGGTCGATTCAATCGAGCTGTGGAGGACGTCTCCCGGCTGCTCACCAGGAGCCTCGGTTGACCACGGACGTCTACGAGTCACTTCGTCGGGAGGTCTTGGCGAGAATCGACGGCACGGGGCTCGACCCGGCCAGCCATGGCGATGCAGTGCGCTCCCTTTTGGAAGCGACCGTGGACGAGTACCAACAGAGTGCCCACCTCGGCGGCGGACGATCTCTCGCCGACCCCGAGGCAACCGTCAACAGGCTCGTCATGTCGGTCACCGGGAAGGGACCGCTCGCCCAACTCCTCGAGCGTGACGACGTGGAGGAGATCTTCGTCGAAGGCGACAAGATCACCTATCTAGAGGCGGGTGGGTCGCTCCGATCGTCGTCGCTGCCCTCGACTGAGGACGAGAACCGGCAAGCGATCGACCTGCTCATCGCAGAGACCGATCGTCGTCTCGATGCCTCCAACCCGATGGCCCAGGCGCGGATCCTCGGGGGCACTGCCAGGCTCACGGTCGTCATTCCCCCGGTGGGTGACCATCTGTCGGCGACAATTCGCCGGTACGCGTTGCGCCGGCAGACACTGGACTCACTCGTCTCACTTGGCTCGATATCCAAGCCTGCGGCTGCGTTTCTCACAGCGGCCATGGCATCTTCGGCTTCCGTCATCGTCTCTGGCCCGCCGGGAGCCGGCAAGACGTCGTTCCTGTCGGCGCTGATCAACACAGTGCCCATCGAGCACTGCATACGGGCATGCGAGGAGGTCCGGGAGTTGCACGTGCCTCTGATCCACGGCTCCTATTACGAGGCCCGGCCTCCTTCCCTCGACGGATCAGGTGAGATCAGCCTGCGCGACCTCGTCAAGGTGACCTTGGCGATGAGGCCTGATCTCATCGTTGTGGGCGAGGTCCGTGGTGCTGAGGCTTTTGAGTTGACCAGAGCGGTCAATGCGGGGTGTGGTCTGGCCTGCACCATCCATGCCAACTCGGCAGCGGACGCGCTGGAGGCATTGGTCAACGCGGCGTTGATGGCAGGGGAGAACATCCCCGAGCGGGTGGTCCGCAAGGTGTTCTCGTCGTCGATCGACCTCGTGGTCCATCTCGACCGGACGGTCGACCCCAGGGACGACACGATCGTCCGACAGGCGATGGAAATCCGGGCTGTCGTGCCCGCTCTCCACGACGACTTCTCATCTGAGCCGATCTTCACCCGCTCCCGACTCGGCGCACCATTGGAGTGGACAGGTGCGTTGCCGCCGGGAGATCTGACCGAGCGTATGGAGAAGGGCCTGGGCGGAGGTCTCACCCTGAGGTCACTGCTCGAAGAGGAGTCTGTGTCGTGGTGAGTCTGCTCGCCTCGGCCGCTACGGCTGTCGTCGCCGGGCTCGTCGCCGCCGCGGTCATGAAAGGGCGGGGAAAACGCCGCTCCCGTCGTCGACTGCTCGAGCCGGTACCGGGCCTCGACGTCACCAGAACACAGTTCTGGGTCACGGTTCTCGCGGCGGGAGCCCTCAGCTTCTTCGTCGTCTACGCATTGACCGGGCTGGTTGCAGTCTCCCTGGTTCCAACTGTGGTCGTGGCGACGCTGCCCAAGGCCTACTTCACCCGAAAACGGGCGCAGCGGCTGACCCGGGTACAGGAGGCATGGCCCGACGGTCTCCGTGACATCCTCTCGTCGGTCCGATCCGGCGCCTCGTTGCCCTCGGCCGTGGAGAGCCTCGCCTTGTTCGGTCCAGAGCCTTTGCGTGAGGCGTTCCAGGGCTTCGACGTCTACTCACGGAGCCTGGGTGTGGTGCCGGCGTTGGAGATGGTCAAAGACGACCTTGCCGACCCAACCGCCGACCGTGTCATCGAGGTGCTGATCCTCGCCTATGAGCGAGGTGGATCGGTCGTCCCAGAGATCCTCGAGGACCTGGCCGAGGCCACCACTCGAGACCTGTGGACGTTGGAGCAAGTTCGAAGCGAGGCGTTGGAACAAAAGATCAACTCGAGGGTTGTGTTCGTGCTCCCGTGGATCGTCCTCGTAGCGATGACCGCACGTTCGGGAGCCTTTCGTGACTTCTACTCGTCTCCGGCGGGCCTGCTCGTCGTCGCCATCGGTGGTGCGATGAGTTTGGTTGGCGTGTTCGTGGCTTCCCGGCTCGGAGCCCAACAAACCGAGCCACGGGTTTTCGGAGGCACTGGCCAACCGTGACACCCATGATGCTGCTCGCTGCCGCCTTCACCGGTCTTGCTGCCGGATTGGTCCTGCGCTGGGCGGTCCCGCCACCGCGACGCCTCCGGGGACGGGTAGAGCCCTACCTTTCACCCTCTCTGACCAGGCTCAACGGCCCCGGTGACAGTGGCCCCTTTCGCTCGATCTTCGGTCCGATCGTTCGTGACATCGCTGAGGCGGTCGGCCGGATCCTCGACCGGGGTGGCTCAGGTGTCACCCTCCTGAAGCTTCGTCAGGCGGGTTGGTACCCGGGGCGTTCGGAAGCGGAGATGCTCTCGGGTTTCCGGATGGCTCAGCTCCGGACATTCGTGGTGTGGATCGTTGGCGCTCTTGTCAGTGGACACGCCATCGGGGCGACCTTGCCCGTCCGGCTCACCCTTCTGGCTTTGGGACTGGTGGTGGGCTCCACCCGGATCAGGGGACGCCTCGACCGCGCCATCGAGAGCCGGCGGGAAACCATGAAGGTCGAGATCTACACCGTCAACCAACTGCTTGCGATGAGAGTTCGTGCTGGCGGCGGAGTGGTCCAGGCGGTCAAGGCCACGATCGACCGCGGGTCCGGCGAGGTCGTCTCCGAACTCGAGGAGGCGCTCCGGCTGCATCGCTCGGGGTGGCGCGGCCCCGACGCATTCCGACGAATCGCAGAGCTGACTCCGGAGCCGTTCTGCTCGCGGACCTATCGGCTCCTGGCGTCGGCGGAGGAACGGGGAGCTGACCTCGCCGGAGCGCTGCTCTCCCTGTCCGAGGACGTCAGAGAGACTCGCCGCGAGGCGATCAAGCGGACAGCTACGAAGCGGCGGGCGGCGATGCTCGTCCCCACCATTGCCATCCTGGCGCCGGTGTTGATCCTCTTCGTGGCCGCTCCGCTCCCGTACCTGATTACTGGCTGGCAATAGAAGGAGGCAAAAATGCTGCCGGCATTGAAGGCGTGGCTCGATGCCATGCGAACCGACGACCGGGGACTGAACACTGCCGAGCTCATGGGGAACGCGGCACTGGCGATCGCCGCCCTCGTGGTGATATGGGCCGCTCTCCAGGCGCTCGGAGTCGATCTCGTAGGGTGGATCCGGGGTCAGCTCATAGGCGGGTAGGCGATCGCGGGGTCAGCTCGATTCAGTTCGTCCTGGCCGCCGCGCTCGCTCTCGTCCTCTTCCTGGCACTGGCCAACCTCGTCGTCGTCCAATACGGAAGGGGAGCAGTCCGGTCTGCGCTCGAGCAGGGCGCACGGGCCGGGTCGTTCTCTGGCGTCTCCGGATGCGAGGCCACCGCTGGCCAGGTGATCGCCGACCTGCTGGGAGGCAGGATGTCCGACGGATTGGTGCTGACCTGCGGCAACGATGACGGCGCTGTAGTGGCAACCGCTTCGGTGACGTTCGAGTCCTGGACGCCCCTGACTCCCGACTTCGAGTTCCATCTCAGCTCCGCGGCGGTGATCGAGCCATGAGAGATCGGGGCCATGCGGGTGTCGAGATGGCCCTTGCTGTCGGGGTGCTGCTGCTTCCGGTCGCCCTCGTCGTCACCGGGTTCGGGCCATGGTCGGAGCGACGGGTGCTGGCCGAGGCTGCGGCCGCCGAGGCCGCCCGGGCTGCGGTCTTGGAACTGAGCATCGAGGCCGGAGAGTCGACGATGCTGGCCGTCGTGGACGGTCACGGGGTCGGGCCCGACCAGATCCGCGTGGGGTGGTGCGGGTCGACGCCGGCAATCTCACCGGCCGGAACATGCCCACTTCAGCGGGGCTCGGTTGTCACTGTGACCGTCGAGCTCTGGACCCCCCTCGTGGATTCTCCGTGGGGGCCGATCGGTGGCCTGTGGGTCGTGGGGGAGCACTCGGAGCCGGTCGATCTCTACCGGAGTCTCGGATGAGTGCCGACGACCGCGGCTCAGTGACCATCTGGGTCCTCGGTCTTTCGATGTTGTTGCTCGTCTTCGGCGGTCTCGCCTTGGACTATTGGAGGGCGCTGGCGATGCAGAGGGAGTTGGCTGCGGTGGCCGACTCGGCGGCCATAGCCGCTGCGTCGGGAATCGACGAGGTGTTCTATCGGGAAACTGGTGATGTGGTGCTCGAGCCGACCCGTTCGCGTGGCCTCGCCGAGGCGGCGGTCGGCTGGCAGGGGGTCGATGTGTTGGCGATCGATGTTGCCGTGGCACCCGCTTCGGTGACGGTCACCCTGACCGGAGAGGTTGAGTTGGGTCTGCTCGGTGTCTTCGTCGATCAGAGCGAGCCGCTCACTGTGCGGGCAACCGCCTCTGCCGCTCCGGTGTTGGTTCCGTAGCAGTCGGTCTAGAGGTGGCCGAGGGGATGTTCGTCGCGGACAACCTCGGCGCCGCAATACTGGCACTTGGACAGGTCGGTGGGGATCTTCGAGTCGCAGCCCGGGCAGTCGACGGGACCTCGCGTGACCTTGCCATCGGCGACACCGTCGGCGAGGTCGATCTCCTCGATCTTCGCCTTGAGTTGCTCGGCCGTGACCCCACCCTCTTCGAGGAGCGCCCACATCCCTCGCAATATCATGGCGACCTCGTCGATGCGCTCGTCGAGGTCCTCTATGCGATGGGTGAGGGTGGTCCCATCGGCGACCGCGGCGGCACGTGCCAGCGAGGCGGCGCGGCTGGCCGTCTTCTGACCCGCGGTGTAACCCAGCACGAATTCGAGCATGCCCCTATATCGGCCCCCCACCAACCCGAACCTAAGGTTCTACGACCCATATATGGCACCAACTCGCTGATGTTCCCGGCACCAGCAAGGGCCTAGCCGTGAACTTCAGCGGATTGGTCCCATATCCGGTCCCAGGAACCTTAGGTTCGGGGTTTGGGGGTCACTCGATGGGGCGGCGGCGTTTGGACGAGATCACTCCGGTGTTGAAGCCGGCGAGGTGGAGACGCCCGGAGAACCGTGCGTGCTCGATCTTGAGACAGCGGTCCTGAACCACCAAGAGCCCGGCGTCGACCGCTTTTTGCGCTGCCTCATCGTGACGAAGGCCCAGCTGTAGCCAGACGACCTTGGCGCCGACTTCGATGGCCTGGTCGACGACGTCGGGGATGGCGTCGTGCCGACGGAATACGTCGACGATGTCGGGCACCTCGGGCAGGTCGGCGAGCGTGTCGTAGCTCTTCAGCCCGAGCACCTCGTCGTAGGCGGGGTTGACCGCATACGTCTCGAAACGGGTGCGCACCAGATAGGAGGCCACGAAGTTGGACGACCGGATCGGGTTGTTGGACACACCGACCAGTGCGACCGACTTGGCGTTCTGGATGATCTGAAGCCGCTCCACCGCGGTGGCGTCGGGGACTCTCGTCGCGATGGTCACTTGCTCTTCTCCAATGCCTGGTCGAGATCCCTGATGATGTCGTCGACGGTTTCGATGCCAACCGAGATCCGGATCATGTCGTTGCCGACTCCCATGCCCTCCCGATCGTCGGGCGGCACCTGCTGATGGGTGGTCGAGGCGGGGTGGATCACGAGGGTCTTGGCGTCTCCCACGTTGGCGAGATGGGAGGCGAGCTCGACGTTCTCGATGAACTTCACTCCGGCGTCGTAGCCGCCTTTCAACCCGAAGCTGAACACCGCTCCCGGTCCCTCGGGGAGGTACTTCTTGGCCAGATCGGTCCAGCGGTTGTCGTCGAAGATCGGGAAGCGCACCCAGGCCACGTCGGGATGGTCATGGAGATGCTTGGCGACGATTTTCGCGTTCTCGACGTGTCGCTCCATGCGAAGCGACAGCGTCTCCAGACCGAGGAGGAGGATGTAGGAGTTGAACGGTGAGATGGCCGCACCGATATCCCGCATGACCTCCACTCGTGCCCGCATCAGATAGCCGTACTCCCGGAAGTTCTCCCAGAAGTTGAGGTCGTGATACGACGGCGAAGGCTCGGTCAGGATCGGGAAGTTCCCGTTGTCGTAGGGGAATAGACCCGACTCGACGATGACACCGGCGATGACCGCCCCGTGGCCGCCCATGAACTTCGTGGCCGAGTGGATGACGATGTCCGCCCCCCACTCGATCGGGCGGCATAGATACGGGGTGGCGAAGGTGTTGTCCACGATCAGCGGGATCCCGTGCTCGTGGGCCAGCCCGGCATACAACTCGAGGTCGAGGATGTCGGCGCCGGGATTGCCGATGGTCTCCCCGAACAGCGCCTTGGTGTTGGGGGTGATGGCCTGCTTCACCTGGTCTGGGTCGCCGAAGTCGACGAAGGTGACGTCGATGCCCATGCGGCGGACGCTCACGTTGAACTGGGTGAATGTCCCCCCGTAGAGCGCCTTCGACGACACGATGTGGTCGCCCTCCTTGGCGATGGTCAACAGGGCGGTCAGTTGTGCCGACTTACCCGAGGCGGTGGCGAGACCGCCAAGTCCCCCCTCCAGGCTGGCCACCCTCTCCTCGAAGGCCGCAGTGGTCGGGTTGGAGAGACGGGTGTAGATGTTGCCAAACGTCTGGAGGGAAAAGAGGTCGGCGGCGTGCTGGACGTCCTCGAACACGAACGAGGTCGTTGCGTAGATCGGCATCGCCCGGGCCCCGGTCTCGGGGTCGGGGCGCTGACCCGCATGGATCGCTCGGGTGTCGAAGCCGTAGGTTTGTTCAGTGCTCATGTTCAGTCCTGTCGTGTCGGC
>Ga0307505_10000438_pt1 | contig 46743 bp, 46 predicted proteins | sample 23_S_MG_FD_202183 | JGI IMG/M metagenome (GOLD analysis project Ga0307505, IMG submission 202183) | Soil microbial communities from Populus trichocarpa stands in riparian zone in the Pacific Northwest, United States - 23_S | ecosystem: Environmental > Terrestrial > Soil > Riparian zone > Trees...
CGGCATCATCGACGCGATCGAGGTCGGCGCGGGCGACTAGCGTCGCTGCACACCCCTCCCATGCAGCTTGCGCGCGTCATCGGCGACGTGGTGGCCACGCGAAAGGACGACAACCTGAGCGGCGTGACGCTGCTCGTGCTCCAGCCCATTGCCGCGGATGGCTCGGCGGTCGGCCGCACGCTCGTCGCCGTGGATTCGGTTGGGGCGGGGGTGGGCGAGACCGTGTTCTTCGTGAGGGGCAAGGAGGCCAGCTTTCCCTTCCACCCCGTCGAGGTGCCTGCCGACGCCGGCGTCGTGGGCATCGTGGATCACTGGGACCTCGGATAGCGGAGACCAGGGTAGGGCTGTGCAGCTGGCTCGTGTGATCGGCACCGTCGTGGCCACGCAGAAGCACCGGGCCTTCGAGGGTGCGAAGCTCCTTCTCGTGCAGCCGGTGACCCCGGACGACGCGCCGCGCGGCGTGCCGCTCCTCGCCGTGGACTCGGTGGGAGCCGGCGTCACAGAACGCGTGCTGATCGTGCTCGAAGGCCGGGCCGCCGGCGAGGCCCTTGGACGCAAGGGGGCGCCTGTCGACGCGGCCGTGATCGGCATCGTCGACAGCGTGGACATGCACGAATGACCGAGCAGGAGCTTCGGACCCTCGTACGTGAAGTCGTGGCGCGGCACCTCCAGAACCCGCCCCAGACGCCGGCGCGTGTCGACGTCGTACGCGCCCACATGAGCCACGCGCAGTTCGTCATGCCGGCCGGCATGGACTCGGACGGCCCGTGCCTCATCGAGCCCGCCGTGGCGTGCAATCACTGCGGCTTCTGCAAGTCCTACGGGCACTAACGGCCAGCCATCCTCTCCGTCGTGCCGAAACCCACGGTCCTCGTCACCAGGCGTATTCCGGCTCGTGCGATCGCGCGACTGGAAGAAGCGTGCGACGTCGAGGTCCACCAAGGCGATCCGTTGACGCCCGGCGATCTGGCCGCGCGTGTCGTCGGGCACCAGGCGCTCGTGACCATGTTCACCGATCGAGTGGACGCGGCCCTGCTGGCCGCCGCTGCCGACCTGAAGATCGTGGCGACCGTGGCCGTGGGCTACAACAACATCGACGTAGAGGCGGCCCGCGCGCGTGGCGTGGTGGTGACCAACACCCCCGACGTGCTGACGGAGGCCACCGCCGATCTGACCTGGGCGATCGTGCTGGGCATGACGCGGCGGATCGTCGAAGGGGACCGGCTGGTGCGGCGCGGGGCGTGGAAGGGATTTGCGTTCGACTTCATGCTGGGGTCGGATCTGCGCGGGAAGCAGTTGGGCATCGTCGGGCTCGGCCGGATCGGCCGGGCCGTGGCCGCACGCGCGCGGGCGTTCGGCATGCGGATCGCGTTCACGCGCGGGACGGCGGCGCCAGGCGAGGACGCCGAAGCCATGCCGCTCGACCGGCTTCTGGTCACGTCCGACGTCGTGTCGCTGCACTGTCCGCTGACGCCTGACACCACGCATCTCATTGACCAACCGGCCCTGGCGCGGATGAAGCGCAGCGCGTACCTGGTGAATGCGTCTCGGGGCCCCATCGTGGACGAGGCTGCGCTGGCGTGGGCGCTCAAGAACCGGTTGATCGCCGGCGCCGGACTGGACGTCTACGAAGAGGAGCCGAAGGTCCACCCGGACCTGCTGACGCTCGACAACGTTGTGCTGGTGCCCCACCTGGGGAGTGCCACCACTGAGACCCGAACGGCGATGGCCGACCTCGCGGCCCAGAACGTGGTGGCTGTCTTGTCCGGCAAGCCGCCCCTGACGCCGGTGGGGTAGCGAGATGCCCATGTCTCCAGTCTCCGGTCTCCGGTCCTGATGCCCTTTCGTCGACCGAACGATCGCGTGGTTGGTAGCACCATGCGCACGCTGGCCAAGGCCATCACCGGGATGGAGCTGCCGGCCGTCGAGAAGATCTCGGAGAGCCAGGCCGAGGACCCCTTTCAGATTCTGATTGCCACCGCGCTGTCGGCCCGCACGCAGGACGCCACCACGCACGCGGCGTCCACGCGTCTCTTTGCCCGGGCGCGGACGCCACGCACCATGGCCAAGCTCTCGGTCCGCGAGATCGAGAAGTTGATCTACCCGGTGAGCTTCTATCGCAACAAGGCGGAGCACGTGAAAGCCTGCTGCGAGATGCTGGTGTCGCGCTTCGGCGGCCGCGTGCCCAACACCATGGAGGAGCTGGTCTCTTTGCCTGGTGTGGGACGCAAGACGGCCAACCTGGTGCTGATCCTGGCTTTCCGCAGCCAGGAGAACATCTGCGTGGACACCCACGTGCACCGCATCTCGAATCGCATGGGCTGGGTGCAGACGTCGCTGCCCGACGAGACCGAGCAGGCGCTGTACAAGGCTACGGATCGGCGCTGGTGGCCCTACATCAACCTGTACCTGGTCACCTGGGGCCAGAACGTCTGTCGTCCCGTGTACCCGCGGTGCGGTGATTGCGCGATTGCCGGCGATTGTCCAAGAATTGGGGTGGCAAGAAGAAAGGCCCAAGGCACAACGCCCAAGGCCCAAGGCGCGAGGAGGCAGGCATGAGTCGTGTAGTGCGGCTGGGCGCGGTTGCGTTGATGGTGTTCGCGGTTGCCGGTTTCGCGGATGCGCAGACAGGCGCCGCACGACAGGGCGGCACACCGCCGGCGCGTGGGACGACCGCGGCGCCTGCGCCCGGACGTCAGACCGCAGCGGCGCCGGATCCGGCCACGCTCAAGCGTTCGCCCGGCGCGGGTCCGCTCATCACGGTCCAGACCACGCGCGGGTCTTTCACGTTCGAGACGTATCCCACCGAGGCGCCCAAGAGCGTGGAGCATATCCTGGCGCTCGTGAAGCGCAACTTCTACAACGGCCAACGAATCAGCCGAGTCGCGCCTGGGTTCGTCGTGCAGTTCGGCGACCCGCTCTCGCGGGACCTCTCGAAGAAGGACTTCTGGAATACGGGGGGCAGCTTCAACATCGTCGGCGAGCTCGAGGCGAGCCCGAAACGCACGCACACGATAGGCGCCGTGGCCCTGGCTCACGACGGCGATGCGCGGCGCAGCGACAGCATCATGTACATCACGCTGCGCGAGGCCCATGAGCTGGACGGCAAGTACAACGTCATCGGCCACATCTTGTCCGGCATGCCGGTCGTGCGGGCGACGCAGTTGGGCGACGTGATCCGCCGCGTCTCCGTCACGCCCTGAGGTCGGATCTCCCCGACGCCCCTTCCGTTCGGCGAGCGATGTCGGCGTCGCGTCCATGGTGATCCGGCGCAGCCCCTACGAGTTACGCGACCTCAGGCGAAGTTGACATTGTTCGACAGCCCTGCGTCGCCCGCTCTTTGAAGGAGTCGAAGCAGCGCGGCGCGCTCCTCCGCTCGTGTCCTTCGCCTGATGATCACGATGATGCCGTGGTGGCTCTGGCGATCAGCCAGCGCCAAGAAGTCGTCGCGGTTACAGGTCACCAGCAGACATTCGATTTCCAGGACGAATCGTAGCACCTCGGCATCGACCGCTTCCGGATCGAGTACCTCGCGGAGATGCAGGACGTCGTGGCCGAGCTCGCGAAGGAGGTACGTCAGATCTTCGGGGACATCGTGGTCGAGCAGGAACCCCACCGCGACTCTGGGACCGCGGCCATCTGTTGGGCGACCAGGAGGTCGATCTCCCCACGATGGTCCTCGTAGAACGCGAGGCACTCGTACACCTGCGCCCTGGTGAGCGCTGGCAAAACCGTTGTCGTGAGGCTCTCGACGGTTTCACCAGCTTGCAGCAGGCCGATCACATCGTGCACCCCGATGCGAGTCCCCTCCACGCGAGCATGCCCTCTTCGCACGTCGGGAGTCCGCACGATGTACCGATAGGACTGGGAGGCCTCGGCGGTCATACACCCATCGTAGACGCTCTGCCGGCCGACGGCGACGCATCGTCTCCGGGCGGTCCTCAGGAAAAGCCTGGCCTGCACCACCACCGGTTCTACTGTTGCATCTCTCCGAAGAAACGCTGGTGCTGCGTCAGGATCCGCTGCGCGTGCCGCGGGTCCGGGTCGAGGGACCACTCGCCGCGATCGTGGCTGCCGCCCAGGACCACCCCGTCCTGCCGAGGAAACATATACAGGTCTTCTTCGGTTGCCTTGATCGCATAGGTCACCTCCGGTTGGGGTTCGAGGATCGTCAGCTGGCCCTTGATGGGCACCAGGTCCGCGTCGTCGAAGAGCGACCGTGATCCCAGGCCCGTGCAGTTGACGACGACGTCCTCCTCGAGCCGCGCGACGTCGTCTCGCGACTGGATGGCCGTGACCACCACGCGTCCGCCGGTGGTCCGGAAGTCGGCCATCACGGCCGCCAGATACACAGCGGGTTCGATGAGCATCAGCCGGTAGGCGTGCGCCAACGCGGTCGGGAACGGGTGCTCGCCGGCCGAGAGCGTCGTGGGACGAAAGAGCTCCGGTGTCACGGACCACTCCCACGACACCGGCGGATGCGGCGTGCTGCCCAGGAGATAGAAGGGCACCCACCGGACACCATAGCGGTCGCCGACGAGTTGCTCGAATCGTCGATGTGCCTCCCGCGCGGCCACGGCAAGCTCCTGCCCAAAGCCTTGCGTGGCGCGGCCCTCGTCGACCAGCGTTACGGGCGACCAAAGAGCGCCGGCCACGTCGGACGTCGTGTTCGGCGGCACGTCCCGGGCGTAGATCGTCACGTGCACGCCGCGCTCCTGGAGCATCCTCGCGGTGGCCAGGCCTACGGCCCCGGCGCCGAGCACGGCCGCAGTCCGCGGCGACGACTCGCACGCCAGCGCCACGGCGCGCGCCGCGGTGCCCCACGACAACGTGACGCCGCAGCCGCCGTGGCCGTAGTTGTGGACGACCAGCGTGCGCCCCAACCGCTCGGCCGCCACGCGAAACCCGGACGGGCGGAAAGGGCGCAGCCCCGCGACCGTGCGAACGATGCGCCGCTCGGCGGCGTCCACCGGGTGCAGGGGTGGCGTCATGGCACGGGACCAGCGCTCACAGCGACAACCGGGGCGCGACCGGCGTGGGACTTCCCGTCCTCACCAGACCACGAATCGTCGGGTAGGCCTCGACGAGCGCGTCGGGATACTCCCCCTCGATGGGTTGGCCCAGTTGCGCCTTGAGCATCAGCGCGTTCACCACCGACTTCGAGGCGAAGTGGTTGTTGGTGTAGAGATACGACTTCTTGACCAGCGCCTCGGCGGCGCCGGCCACGTCGCTGAACTCGCGCAGCTCGTCCTTCGAATACAAATAGTCGTAGCGATCTTCGGCCGCGGCGTGGTGCCACCAGTTGGCCGCGTTCCGGCCGTGGAGGCGCATGTAGTAGAAGCTGGTGACGTTCGGCAGGTAGTTCTGCTGGATGGACAGCCGGAACTTGGGCTCGTCGATCTGGACCAGCGCCGCCCGGTGCTGGTTGAGCAGCGAGAGCGTGTCGCCCAGCTCGTCGCTCCAGCTCTTGTGACGCAGCTCGACAGCCACCGGGTAGTCGGCAAACGCCCGCATCAGCGACGCCAGGTAGTCGCGCGTTTCCTCCGTGGCCTTGAAGCCGGCTGGGAACTGCGCCAGCAGCGCCCCCAGCTTCGAGGCCGACGCCAGCGGCTCGATGCCCGCTTTGAAGTCGTCCACGTCGCTCTGCGTGACCTGGGCCATCAGCTCCAGGAGAGATCCCTCCGCGCCCGGGGCCGACCGCAGGGCGGCTGCCCGGAACATCTTGGGGTGGGTGAACTTCTGGTAGAGCTTCACCGAGAACTCGAACCCTGGGGGCGTTCGCCTGGCCCATCCGGCGGTGACCTCGGCGCGCGGCACGCCGTAGAACGTGGAGTTCACCTCCACGGTGCCGAAGTGCTCGGCGTAGAACCGCAGCTCGTCGAAGTCGGCGGTTCCGGCCTTCTTGGAACGGCTGGCCGGGTAGAACAGGCCATTCCACGTGCCCTTCCCGGCGGGGTAGTTCCAACCCGAGGTGCCGATGCGGAGGCTCATGTGGTGCGCGTCCTCATCGATAATAAGAGGGTTGGTCACCGTCAACGAGGTCTTCTACTCCGTGCAGGGGGAGTCCAGCTACGCGGGACAGCCGTGCGTCTTCGTCCGCCTGACCGCCTGCGACCTGCGCTGCAGCTGGTGCGACACGCCGTACTCCTTTCACGAGGGCGGCAAGCGCCAGATCGACGATCTGTTGAATCAGGTGGACGCTTATGGTTGCCCGCTCGTGGAGGTCACGGGAGGCGAGCCCCTGCTGCAGGAGGCCGTGTATCCCTTGATGGAAGGGCTGCTCACGCGCGGCAAGCGCGTCCTGCTCGAGACGGGCGGTCATCGCAGCACCGAACGCGTGCCGGCGTCGGTGGTAACGATCCTCGACGTGAAGTGTCCGGGAAGCGGTGAAGCGCACCGGATGGACTGGGCGAACCTGGACCGGCTGCGCCCGCACGACGAGGTGAAGTTCGTCATCAAGGACCGCGCGGATTACGACTACGCCGTCGACGTCGTGACCCGGCACGATCTGACCGTCCGCGCGGCCGCGATTCATTTTTCGCCGGTCCACGGCGTGATGGACCTGCGGCAGTTGTCGGAGTGGGTGCTCGCCGATCGCCTCCCTGTACGCGTGCAAGTGCAACTGCACAAGTACATCTGGGATCCGGCCACGCGCGGCGTCTGATTCAGACGTCATGACAAGTGTCATGCCCTGAGGGTGACGCCCGGCACTGGGTGCCAGCCGGCCGAGACCCTACTCTTGGTGCATGCAAACCACAGATGTTCCGATTGCGCAGCTCTCGAGGGTCACGCGTCGGTTCGGGGCGACCACGGCGCTTGCCGACGTCAGCTTCAGCCTGGGGCGGGGCGAGGTGGTGGCCCTCCTCGGGCCCAACGGCGCCGGCAAGACCACCCTGGCCCGCATCCTCCTGGGCCTGATTCGGCCCACGAGCGGCACCGCCAGGCTGTGCGGCCTCGATCCGACGGCGCCGGAGTCTCGTCGTCGCGTGGGCGCCATGCTGCAGGTCGCGCGCGTTCCCGAAGTGCTGACGGTACGCGAGCACGTGCACCTCTTCTCGAGCTACTACGACACGCCCGTTCCCGTGGACGACACGCTGGCGCAGGCCGGCGTCACGGCGTTTGCCAACACGCGTTTCGGGCGGCTCTCCGGTGGGCAGCGCCAACGGGCGCTCTTTGCGTTGGCCATCTGCGGCCGCCCGGACGTGCTGGTCTTGGACGAGCCCACCGTCGGCCTCGACATCGATGCGCGACAGGCGTTCTGGACGAACGTTCGCGCCTTCATCGATCGAGGATGCTCCGTGCTCCTGACGACCCACTATCTGGAAGAGGCTGACGCGGTGGCCAGCCGCGTCGTCATCCTGCACGAGGGTCGCATCCTGGCCGACGGTTCACCGCGCGCGATCAAGCGCCACATCGGTGCCAAGCGAATCCGCTGCACGACAGCCATCGACCCCGACAGGCTCCGGGCCATCTACGGCGTGCGTGATGTGCTGGTGGAGGGCCCTACGGTGTCGATCCTGACGGACCATCCCGAGCAGGTGGCCCGGGAAATCCTGTCGCGCGATCCACACCTCGGCAATCTGGAGATCGGCGGCGTGCGGTTGGAAGAGGCGTTTCTGACTTTGACTCGAGCGGCGGCCGACGGTGGAGCGCCGACCGGCGAGGCAGGAGGGCACCATGTGGAAGCCTCTCGCGCTTGAGACTCGGTACGAGCTGACCAAGCTCGTACGGACGCCCGTCTTCACGTTCATGACACTGGGATTCCCGGTGGCCTTCTACCTGATGTTCGGCGTGGCCCTGGCCGGCAGCCGGGCTACCGGTGGGGTCGACCTGGCCACGCCGATGCTTGGCACCTACGGGGCCTTCGGCGTGATCGGCGCCGCACTCTTCAGCTTCGGCGTGGGCGTCGCCGTCGAGCGAGCGCAGGGGTGGTTGCTGGTCAAACGTGCGTCGCCCATGCGGCCGCTGCACTACGTCATCGGCAAGGCGGGCGCGTGCATGGCCTTCTGCGGCGTCATCGTCGTGGTGTTGGGGCTCTGTGGGACGCTGCTGGGCGGCGTTCGGCTACCGGCACACCAGTGGCTGGCGCTCACCGCGGCGCTGGTGTTGGGGTCCCTGCCGTTCTCTGCGCTAGGTCTGGCGGTGGGGTTTGCCGTGGGGCCCAACTCCGCTCCGGCGCTGGCCAACCTGATTCACCTGCCCGGAGCCTTTGTCGGGGGGCTGTGGATGCCCGTCGAGATTTTGCCGAACGCCATCAGGAGCATTGCGCCGTTCCTGCCGCAGTACCATCTGGGACAACTGGCCCTGTCGGCAATCGGTCAGAACCGGGCGCCCAGTCCTGCGTGGAACGTCGCCTGTCTCGCCGCCTGGACCGTCATCGCGGCTGTCCTGGCAGTCGTGGCGATCAGGCGGGACGAGGGCCGCACCTACGGTTGACGCCCGGACGCCCGGCCCGCACATGAACCCACGCGAACCTTCAGCCCGGTCGGCTCGACTCTTCGCCAGCGTGTGGCTGGTGTATCTGGTGTTCGTGTTCGTCGAGCCCTACATGGCCCGCGCGGGCTGGGCCGTCTGGTCCGCGTCGGTCCTGGCGACGGTCCTCTTCCTGCCGCTGTACTACGCGGTGTTCTCACTCCTCTCCTCGCGTCCGCGGCACGCGTTGGCGGCGGTCGTCGCCATCGCCGTGCTGGGTTTGCTGCTGACACCCATCAACGTCGGCGGAACGACCTTCCTCATCTACTCAGCCGCCTTGGCGGGGTTCGTCATGACCCCACGCCGAGGGGCTTTGTACCTCGGAGCCCTCGTCCTGGGCTTCTTCGCCGTTCTCGTCGTGTCGGGCCACCCGTTCCAGCCGTGGATGTGGTTTCAGCTGCTCGCGTTGGTGGTCGTCGGTGGGGCCAACCTCGCCGCCGGCCAGGAGCGCCGGCGAGAACTGGCGCTGCGCCGTGCCCAGGAAGACGTGGAGGCGATGGCCACGCTGGCCGAGCGCGAGCGAATCGCCCGCGATCTGCACGACGTGCTGGGCCATACCCTGTCGGTCATCGTGCTGAAGTCCGAACTGGCCTCTCGGCTTGCCCACGCGGATCCGGAGCGGGCAGCCCGTGAGATTCGTGACGTCGAGCGCGTGGCCCGACAGGCGCTGACCGACGTCCGCGGCGCCATCGAGGGCTACCGGCAGCGTGGATTCCAGGGCGAACTGCGCAACGCCGAAGAGGCGCTTCGTGCTGCCGGGGTCAGCGTGAGCGTCGAGGTCCCGTCGCCCGCTCCCACGCTGGCCGCGCGGCAAGAGACGGCACTGGCGCTGGCCTTGCGCGAGGCGGCCACCAACATCGTGCGACACGCCGCGGCGTCGGCCTGTCGCATCTCGCTCACGAGCGACAAGGATGCCGCGACGCTGCGGATCGAGGACGACGGCGTCGGCGGCACGCCACACGAGGGCAGCGGCCTGCAGGGCATGCGGGAGCGGTTGCGAACCGTGGGCGGGTCCCTCGTCGTCGCCGGCGATCGTGGGCTCACGCTGACGATGACGGTGCCACGGCAGGACCAACCCCGAACGGAGCCGGCGTGATCCGCGTGATCATCGCCGAAGACCAGGGCATGGTGCTTGGAGCGCTGGCCGCACTGCTCGACATCGAGTCCGACATCGAGGTCGTGGGGACCGCCGCGGACGGGGGCGAGGCTCTGCGTCTGGCTCGCACGCTCCTTCCGGATGTCGTCCTCACCGATATCGAGATGCCGGTGATGACCGGCCTGGAACTGGCCGCCGCGGTTCGCGATTCGGTGCCCGGCGCGCGCGTCGTGATCCTGACGACATTCGCGCGACCGGGCTACCTGCGACGCGCCCTCGACGCGGGCGCGTCGGGCTACGTGCTCAAGGACGCGCCCTCGCGGCACCTGGCCGACGCCATCCGCCGCGTGCATGCGGGCAGCCGCGCCATCGACCCGGAGCTGGCGGCCGATGCATGGACCGAGGCCGATCCGTTGACGGAGCGCGAACGGCGTGTCCTGCGCCTGGCGGGCGATGGCCGCAGCGGCGCGGAGATGGCGGCCGAATTGGGCCTGTCCGAGGGCACGGTGCGCAACTACCTTTCGGACGCCATCAGCAAGGTCGGCGGCAAGAACCGCGTCGACGCGGCGCGGATCGCCCGGTCGAAAGGGTGGCTCTGACGGCAGATATACTGCGAAGTCGAGACGATGCACTCGAAGAGCACGCGGCCGGCCGTGATTCTGCTCAGCGGCGGCCTGGATTCGTACACGGCTGCGGCAATGGTTCGCGCACAGGGCTTCGACCTGTTTGCCCTCACGGTGCGTTACGGCCAGCGTCATTCCGTGGAGCTCGAAGCCGCAAGACGGGTGGCCCGGGCCCTCGACGTTGCGCGGCATGTCGAGCTGGACGTCGATCTGTCGGCGTTCGGCGGCTCCTCCCTGACCAGCAACGACCCTGTGCCCAAGGATCGCGTCATCGAGAGCACCGAGATTCCTTCCACCTACGTGCCGGCCCGTAACACCGTGTTCCTCTCGCTGGCCCTCGGGTGGGCCGAGGTCCTGGGGGCCAGGGACCTGGTCGTCGGCGTGAACGTCCTGGACTACTCCGGCTACCCGGACTGCCGTCCCGCCTTCATCGCGGCTTTCGAGGATCTGGCGTCGGTGGCCACGGCGGCGGGCGTGGGCGGCGCGCGTTTCCAGATTCACGCGCCGCTCATCCAGATGAGCAAGGCGCAGATCATCCGGACGGGCCTCTCGCTCGGGCTCGACTACGGGCTGACCCACAGCTGCTACGACCCGTCGCCGACGGGTGCCCCGTGTCGCCGGTGCGACAGCTGCGTGCTGCGCGCCGCGGGCTTCGCGGATGCCGGCGCCATCGACCCGCTGATCGGATCGTGACCGAGCGCCTCTACTACACGGACGCCGGCCTGCTGGCCTTCGACGCCACCGTCGTCGAGGCACGCGATCTGGACGGACGGCAGGCCGTCGTGCTGGACCGCACCGCGTTCTACCCCACCTCCGGTGGCCAGCCCCACGACACCGGTCGGCTGGGCGAGGTGCGCGTCGTGGATGTCGTGGACGACGGCGACCGCATCCTCCACGTCCTCGAGTCGTCCCTCGAGATCGGCGCGGCCGTGCGCGGGGCCATCGACCCGGCTCGTCGCGTCGACCACCGGCAGCAGCACACGGGTCAGCACGTCCTCTCCGCTGCCTTCGATCGGATGTTCTCGAACCGGACCGTGAGCTTTCACCTGGGCACGGAGATTTCGACCATCGACCTGGCGCGTGTGCTTTCGGCGGAAGACGTCGAGCGCGCCGTGGACGAGGCGAACCGCATCGTGTGGGAGGACCGTGCCGTCACCGTGCGATTCGCCGATGCGGCCGAGGCGCAGGCGATGGGCCTGCGCAAGGAGTCGGCCCGCGAAGGTCGGCTGCGGCTGGTCGAGGTGACGGACTTCGACCTGTCAGCCTGCGGCGGCACACACGTCGATCGCACAGGCACCATTGGCCTCATCGCCGTCACGGCTACCGAGAAGGTCAAGGGCGGGCTGCGCCTGACCTTCGTCTGCGGCGGCCGCGCCCTCCGCTCGCTTCGCGGCTTTCGCGATGCCGTCGCCGGCTCCGTGCGCGTGCTGTCGGTCGTTCCGGCCGAACTGCCCGCGGCCATTCAGAAGCTGCAGGCCGACGCGAAGGGACTGCGGAAGCACGCGGCCGGTCTCCAACTGGCGCTGGCCGTTCACGAGGCCGAGCGGCTGCTCGGGGTGGCCGCTGCCTCCGCGTCACCTGGCGTCGTCGGCGTCGTCCTCGACGGGTGGGACGCGGCCGGGCTGAAGGCCGTCGGCTCGGCGCTCATCGCCCGCGCGCCGGTCGTGGGCGTGCTGGTGGCCGGGTCCGCGGTGGTCGTCGTGACGCATGCCTCGACCAGCGGCCCCCGCGCCGCCGACGTCGTGCAGCACCTGACGTCCCGTTTCGGCGGAAAGGGCGGCGGCACAGGAGAACTGGCGCAGGCCGGCGGGCTGACAGGCTCTCCGCACGAGATCGTCGCCGCAACGTTCGATCTGATATCACGACAGCCTGCCTAGTCGGGCGTCGGTCTCTCAATGTTGTCGATAACCAGAACCGGCTGCACGACTGTCTCCGGTTGCAGGCGCAGTCCCAGCTGCTCAGTGAGCGCGGTGAACAGACTCGGGCCGGCGGTCGACACGGCGTCTCCTGGTTCCATGAGGGCAGGAGAGTATTCCAGGGTGAAGTCGTAGCGGCCGGTCAGGCCAGTGCGGTCCGTGACAAACCGATCCACCGCTGGATAGCCACTGAGGTTGCCTGCGAGCTGAGCCGCGGACACAGCACGTCCGATGATGACGCCACCCGCGGCACGGATGCCACATTGCCAATCCGCGTCAGGATTGGCGGCCGCAGTGCCGGCGCGCGCTGAGCAGTCGACAGTGGACTCACGCAGGCTGGGTCCGAGCCTCCCGTCACGTCGCGCCACAACGAGTCCGTAGGCGCGTATGGGGCGGGTCTCGGAGTGGATCCGCAGACGGAACCGATCGCGTAGCAGTGAGCGCAACATCGCTGGCAACCGATTCGGGCCCTCCTGCGCACCCGGGTCCCCTCCGGCAGTGGCCGCGATGTCGAACCGGTCGACACTGATCCACGACGGCCCGCCGAGAAGCTGATCGAATCGCTGAATCCTTTCGGACCGATAGGCCATGGTGATCAGCGTCCGGACGCGGAAACCCGTAAAACGCGCGCTGCCATCGGGCCGCACGGAAACGCCTTCCGGCGCCAAATCGTTCAAGTTCGCCTTGACGGAAGCCACTTCGAACGCGGGTTCCGGAGACGCGCCGCGGTCCTGTGCGATCGCCGCGCCCCCGGCGAGGATGGCGATCGCGAGCGTCGCGAAGTATCGCTGATCCATGGTCAGTTGGACGCTGGGACCGTCCGGCTGAAGGACGCGAGCCGCACGGCGATGGCGTCGATGGCCGCCAGGGCTTGCACGCCCGTGCCTTCGAAGTTGTTCACCATCACGACCAGCGCCAGACGCTCGCCGTCGAGCGTCGTGACGTAGCCGGCCAGCGTCCGGATGTTCGACATCGTGCCGGTCTTGGCCCGCAGGTTGCGCGCGGCCAAGGTGTCGCGCATGCGGTTCGCCAGCGAACCGTCTACCCCCGCGATCGGCAGCGCTTGCATGAACGGGGACGTGCCGGTCGAGTCGTACATCCGCTGCAATACAGTCAGCAGCGCCTCTGGGGACACCGCGTCTCGCCGCGACAGGCCCGAGCCATCGATCAGTTGCTGCGCGTCGGGCGGAACGCCCCACGCGGCGAAGCGCTCCGCCAGGCCCTCGAGCGCCGCGTCGTTGGTGGGAAGCGCTCCCGGGCCGGAGTTGAGGCGCATCAGCGCTTCGCCGTACAGGTTCACGCTGTCCTTCAGCATCGGCTTGATGAGCTCGCGCAGGGGCGGCGACCAGTGGGTGAAGAGCCGCGTGGCGCCATCGCGAATCGGTCGCGGCTGCGCGTCGTCGACGTCGATGGCCGGACCGTCAACCGCGATGCCGCCTTGCACCAGCCGGTGCCGCAGGAGGCCGGCGAACCACTGCGTCGGGTTGCCGGCCGAGATGCCGAGCCGCACGGGTTTGGCGCCGGTCCGTATCCGCCCCGCAATCGTCAGCGCCGTTTCGGCGGGGCGCTGCTCGGCCCACAGTTGCTGGGGCGCCGCGGTCGGAGACGTAACCGTACGGTTGATCAGCGGCCGGTGCGCGGCCTCAGGTTCGACTGACAGGCCGGCCGGCTCGCCGACCTTCGCGCCGGGCGAGATCGTCACCACCAGGCGGTTCTCGGCGGCGTTCAAGGCGCCGAAGAGCGCGCCGGTGGGATAGCCCAGGTCGTCCCACGCCCACGCCAGCGCCGGTCGGGGATCCTCCACGGCGTCGTCGTCGCCGACGATGCGCCCCGCGATGCGCCGGATGCCCAGATCCTTCAGCGCTCCGACCCATTCGTCCAGTCCGCCCCCTCCGCGGGACTCGATGCTGGGGTCGCCGCTGCCGACCACCACGAGATCGCCCTCGAGGGTGCCGTCCACGACGGGCCCGGTGGCCCACACCGTGGTGTCGAACCTGAACTCCCAGCCCACCGCTTCGTAGGCGGACGCGGCGGTCACCAGCTTCGCGATGGACGCCGGCACCAGCATCGCGTTGGGGTTCAGCTCGAAGAGTCGCTGGCGGCGGTCGAGGGAGTAGACCAGCACGCCCCACACGCCTCGCTTGACGCCGTCGGCGGCGGTCAGTGCGCCGAGATCCGCCGCCAGCTGGCGCAGGGGGGCCTGTGGCCGGACTTGTGGGGTCGTCGTCGGCCGGGGAATCGACGGGGCCGCTTGCCGTTCGGCCTGCCCGGCTTCGCCCGGGAAGATCGCCACCGCTCCCGCGGCGACCACGCACAGTCCGCGGCGCCAGGCGAGCCTGAGCATTCTGGAATTACTTTAGCGCGTCCAGTGCCTTCAGCGCTTCATCCAGCGCGGCCGTATCCAGCTTGGCGGCCCCCGGCTCGTCCTGCCGGGCGGCAAATGCGTCGGTTCCGGCACGGCCGATCGTGACGGTCTCGCGCCGCCCGTCGAACTGCGCGGCGATCGAGACCACCGGGGTCTTGAGCGCTGCGGGCGCCGTGGCCTCGAAGGACGACGCGCGCAAACCGGACACTTTGGTCAGCAGCTCCTCGACCTTCATCGCGTCCGCGGCGGCGCCCTTCGCGTCCGTCCACCCGTCCACGTCCTTGCCGTCCTTGTCCTTGGTCTTCGTCCTCTCGAACGCCACCACGTCCGCGCCGCGCGTGAACTCCACCCGCGACGCGGTGAACGAGCGGAAGTCGAACACGTCCTTGCGGCGAAACTCGCCGACGTCCTTCACCACGTCCTCGCGCAGTGTCGGCGCCACCGTGAAGACCATCGGTCGCGACGCGTCCTTCGCGAACACCACCGCGTTCTCGGTCCGTCCCAGTGTCAGCGTGGCCGATGAGCTGCCCGAGCGAACCGTCATCGTGGTCCCCGGCTTGTCCAACCCGTAGGGCTTCAGATCGGACGACTCGTCGACCGTGATCCCTTGCATGTTTGCCGTCGCCAGCCGCTCGATGGCGCCTTCCACGGCGCCGAAATCGGCGCGCGCCGCGATCGGCTTCACGAGGCGCCAATCCGATCCCGTCTTCGTGAACTCCAGCACGGTGGTGCCGCTCGAGGCCGTGAAGCCGTCCACCTTGCTCCGGTCTATCTTCAGGATGGTCTTGTCGCGCAGCGAGAACGGGTCCTTCCTGAACGTGGACTCCAGGTAGGACGACACCAGGAAGACACGCGGGGAATCGGACAGCTTGGCGTAGAGGTCCCCGCCCGTCGTCGTCTTGTCGCCGAAGAGGATGCGCCTGTCCGCGGACTGCCCCTTGACCTTGAAGGACACGTCGATGCGCGGTGGGCCCAGGCCGTACTGCGCCAGGTCCCCGGCCTTCTCATCCACGACGCGCTCGATGTCCAAGGACGAGAGGCTGCTCGTAATCGACCCTATCTCCGCGGAATCAGCGTCCGCGGCGGTAGGGTCCACGAGCTTCCAGGTTCCCTCCGACTTGGTCAGCCGAGCGGCCTCGCCGTCGGCGAGCGCGATCCGCACTTCCTCGATGTCGTCGGACGACACTTCTCCAAACGCCTTCTCCTTGACCTCGGCCTGATCGGCCGGGCGTTTGTTGTCGACGAAGTAGATGTAGCCGGCGAGCCCCGCCAGCACCAGGACCATCGCGAGCGTAGAGGCGAATCGGCCCACGGCTACCGCCTCCGCCACCACGAGTAGACGCCCGTGCCCAGGACCGCCGCGGGTACCAGGACGATCGACAGCCAGAACATCATCGTGATCTGCGCGGGGCTCAGCGTCAGCCGGCGCTCGGACGCTTCGCGCGGCCTGATGGAGATCAGGCTCTCTTGCTGGGCCAGCCAGCTCACGGTGTTCATGAACAGGTCGCGGTTGCCTTCGACGCCCACGTAGGCGTTGCTCGCGAAATCGGAATCGCCGACGGCCACGACGCGCGTCTCGGGCATCGCGGCCGGTGGGTCGGCCGGTGGTGCGTCCGGCTCCGCCGCCGGTTCCGGCGCCTTGGTGGGTACGGCCACGGCGACGCCGATCGTGACGGGACCGGCCGTATCGCCCTTCTCCGTCTCTGGGGCCAGGGCGTCCGGGGTCTCGAGCTGGGACATCGTGGTTTCGGCCCAGCTGCGCTGGTGTGTCTGCAGAAAGGGCTGCGCCGTCCGGCCGTCGGGTGGCGTGGCCGTGGGCGTCATGGCCCTCACGAGGGGAAACATCGTGACCAGATCGAATCGCTCCGTGATCGCGTGGTTCGGATACGGCGGCGCGGCCACGGGCACGGTGGCTACCGATGTTCGGCCGCTCAGGTCCACCACCACCGACTCCGTGGCCTGGATGCCCCACTCCGCCAGGAGCCCGGTCAATCGGGGCATCGGCGCCGGCGCCTTCAGGTCCTCGGGCGGGTCCATCAGCACGAGGAGCTTCCCTCCCTTCGAGAGGTAAGCGCTGAGCACGGGGACCTCTTGCTCCAGCAGATCCGTACGGGGGCCCGCCAGGACGAGCACCGTGGCGTCGGCCGGAATCTCGTTGGTCTGGGCCAGTATCAGCTTGTCGAATTCGTAGTTGTCGCGCTTGAGCGCGTCGGCCATCGTGCTGTAGCCCACCCGGTCGCTGACGGCGGTGTCCTTCTCGCCGTGCCCGCTCAGGAAATAGACCTTCTTCGTGGACGGGTTCAGCACCTTGATGAGCGCGTTGGTGATGTCCTGCTCCGCGTCGGTAGTGATGCGCTCCTTACGGCCCATGTACTCGACCACCACCGTGCCGTACTGCTGGATCTCGTACTCCTTGGCCTGCACCGGGCTCTGGTCCGGGTCGATGTATTCGCTCGTGACCTGCTTGGAGTTGTACTCGTAGTTGGTCAGGCGCGTCCGAAAGCGGTCGAACGCGGTGTTGCGATCGAAGACCACGAACTTGACCGGCGACGTCAGCCCTTGCAGGAGCTTCACCGTCTGATCGGAGAGGGTGAACTGCTGGTTTTCCGTCAGGTCCCACCGCTTGTTCTGCCGTGTGGACAGGTAGTTCACCGCCACGAGGATGCCGAGGCCGACGACCACGCTGACGCTGGCCATCGCGCCGTAGCGGGCGTTGCGGTGGCCGAACCACTCGAGGATCTGCCGCCATTGGCCCAGCGAATAGAGCAGCACCAGCGCCAGGCCCGCCCAGGACGCATACATCGCGTACCGATCGAGTTCGGGCGACAGGCTGATGGCATCCACGAAGCCGAGGATCCGGGCCGCGGCGGCCGCGAAAACGAGGGCGGTGCCGACCCATGCGAGAGAGTTGAGAACGCGTCCCACGACCGGTTACCCCCGCCACCGTTCGGTGTCGACCGACCGCGCGGTCAGGAACAACCCGAACGTGATGAAGCTGACGTAGTAGACAACGTGCTTGGTGTCGATGATGCCCTTGGTGAAGTCGTCCAGGTGATCCGTGATCGACAGGTAGTTCAGCACGGCTTGCATCGTGGGTCCCGCGAAGGACGCGATCCAGTTGATGACCCACAGCATCAGGAACACGCCGAAGGTGGCCATCCCGGCGACGATCTGGTTCTTCGTCAGGCTCGAGATGAGGAGCCCCAGCGACACGAAGCATCCGCCCATCAGGATCAGCCCCAGATACGTCGTGACCACGGGCATCACCTCGGGGTTGCCCTTCCAGAACACCACGCCCATGTGGACGAGCGACAGCGCCAGCATGGACACGAAGAGGCCCATGGCGCCCAGGAACTTGCCCAGGATGATCTGGAGGTCCGTGAGCGGCGCCGTCAGCAGCAGTTCCATCGTGCCGGAGCGCTTCTCCTCGGCGTAGGTCCGCATGGTCACCATGGGGAGCACGAAGAGGAAGATCACGGTGGCGTTCAGGAACACCGGGCGGATCAGCTGCTCGTTGACGTTGACGGCTGGGCCTCCCTGCATGCCCTGGCGATCGAAGTAGAGCAGCAGCGAGTAGAAGAAGAAACCGTACATCAGCGCGAAGAACCCCAGCACGATGTACGCGATGGGCGACGCGAAGTAGGACTTCAGCTCCTTGTGCGCGACGGCGAGGACGTTGCTCATGCGGCCTCCGTGGTGGTCGCCGGCGCGTCGGCTTCAACGGTGGTCAGCGTCAGGAACACGTCCTCGAGGCTCATGCGCATCGGCCGCAGCTCCAGCAGGCCCCATCCCCGTCCCACGACCGCGGCCGCCAGCTCGCTCCGAATGTCGCGTCCGGTGAGGCTGGCCACTTCGAGGGCCGTCAGGCCGTCTTTCACCTCGGTTACCGTCACACCCGTCACGCCGTCCAGCCCGCCGAGCGTCGCCGCGGCATCTTCTCCCCTGGAGTCCACCTGCATGAACAGCGACTCGGAACCACGCAGCCGGGAGGTGAGGTTATCCGGGGTGTCCACGGCAACGACCTTGCCCTTGTTGATGATGACCACCCGCTGGCACGTCTGGCTGACCTCGGGCAGGATGTGCGTGCTCAGCACCACCGTGTGGTCGCCGGCAAGCTCCTTGATCAGCTTGCGCGTCTCGATGATCTGCTTGGGGTCGAGACCGGCCGTCGGCTCGTCCAGAATCAGCACTTCCGGGTTGCTCAGGAGCGCCTGCGCCAATCCGACGCGCTGGCGGTAGCCCTTCGACAGCTTGCCGCAGTGGCGCTCGGCCATGTCGGCCACGCGCGTGCGCTCCATCGCGGCGTTGACCCGCGCCGCCCGCTCCCCGCGCCCCACGCCCTTGATGCGGGCGCAGAAGGTCAGGTAGTCGCGCACGGTCATGTCCGTGTAGAGGGGCGGCGTCTCCGGCAGGTAGCCCGTGCGACGCTTGGCTTCGATCGGCTGGTCCACCACGTCGAAGCCCGCCACGCGCGCGCGACCCTCGGTGGCCGGCATGTAGCCGGTCAGCACCCGCATGGTGGTGGTCTTCCCTGCGCCGTTCGGGCCCAGGAAGCCGAGGATCTCTCCCTTTTCCACTGTGAAGCTGACGTCGTTGACGGCCGTAAACGGGCCGTATCGCTTTGTCAGGTGTTCGACCTCGATCACCGCTGCCCCTCCGTCCAAGTCGTACGTTTCGCGCTGTCCTCGTAGCTAGAAAACCTGACCATTGAAATTCAAACGCAATGAGTCAAGTTTTCTCCGCCCCGCGGAACGCGGGGCAAAAAGACACTGTGACTAGCGAGGCGGAGCCCTTGCTCGCTGGTCCGAGGCGAAGCCTCGCTAGTTCATGACACGCTGGTTGTGTCCCGTACGACTCCGCATCGTAGCGGAAGCCTCTTCCGCTTTCAACGCAGCGTTTGACGCGCCGGTTGCGCGTTCGGCCTGTTGATGCCAATATATGAGCATATATTCATATGATTGAGCTGACCGATATGGCCGTCGAACGATTGACCCAGATCTTCCGGGTCCTCGGCGACCCCACGCGGGTGCGCCTTCTCCACGCGCTGACGGTTCGCGAGCGCAGCGTGGGCCATCTGGCCCTCGAGTTGGGCGTCAGCCAGTCCGCCGTTTCACACCAATTGCGTCTGCTGAGGGGCGCGCGGATCGTCCGGCCGCGTCGTGCCGGGCGATCGATCTACTACGCGCTGGACGACAAGCACGTGCTGGCCCTGTTCCGAGAAGGGCTGCGGCACGCCCTCGAAGACGGCGGGAAGGCGGGACGGTGATGGCGCGCGAGCCCATCACGTCCTGCGCGGTGTGCGAGGTGCACGCCGACGCGGTGTTCCGCGTCGAAGGCATGGACTGCCGCGACGAGGTGGTGCTGCTGGAGCGTCGGCTCAAGCCGCTGCCGGGCGTGGAGGCCCTCGTCGCCGACGTCGTCTCCCAGCGCCTGCGCGTCAGCTACGACGCCGCGAGGGTGTCCACGAGCACGCTGGTCGACGCCGCGGCGGACGCGGGCCTCCGGATGTGGCTGGAGCACGAGGAGCCGAAGGCCAGTGGCCAAGGGGACGCCCGCGCGTGGCTGACCCTGGCCGCGGCGGTCGCGCTTGCCGGCGGCTTGCTGGCGCAGTTTGCCGGCCTCTCGGCCGTCGGGTCCGGTCTCTATCTGGTGGCTGTCGGCGCGGGCATCGTCCACCCGCTGCGGCGGGCGCGCGCCGCCTGGCGCGCACGAGCGCTCGACATCAACGTGCTGATGGTGATCGCCGTTGCCGGCGCGCTCGCCATCGGCGAGTGGCTCGAGGCGGGTAGCGTCGTCGTGCTCTTCGCGATCGCGCAATGGCTGGAGGGCCGCACCCTGGGCCGCGCCAGGCAGGCCATTCGCGCGCTGCTCGACCTGGCGCCGCGCGAGGCGCTCGTCCGTCGCAATGGCCGGGACCAGCGTGTCGCCGTTGACACCCTTCTGGTCGGCGACGTGGTGATCGTGCGCCCGGGCGACAAGGTGCCCGTGGACGGCGTCGTCGTGGCGGGTCGTTCCGACATCAACGAGGCCGCCCTGACCGGGGAGTCGATGCCCGTGGACAAGGCGATGGGCGCCGAGGTGTTCGCCGGCACGGTCAACGGGCACGGGTCCCTCGACGTGCGCGTGTCGCGGGTCGGGCCCGACACGCGAATGGCGCGCATCACGCACCTGGTCGAAGAAGCGCAGGCGCGTCGCGCGCCGCTCGAGGCCTGGGTCGATCGCTTCGGCCGGTGGTACACACCGCTCGTGGCCGCGGCCGCGCTGGTCGTGGCCGTGGTGCCGCCTCTGACCGGTGGCGACCCGGCGGTGTGGGTATACCGGGGTCTCGTGTTCCTGGTGATCGCGTGCCCGTGCGCGCTCGTCATCTCGACGCCGGTGTCGATCGTGGCGGCGCTGTCCGCCGCGGCTCGACAAGGTGTGCTGGTGAAGGGCGGGCTGGTTCTGGAACGTCTGGCCGAGGTGGACGCCGTGGCCTTCGACAAGACGGGAACGTTGACGCTCGGGCAGCCTGAAGTGGGCGACATCACCCCGACAGCCCCATGGACGAGCGACGACGTGCTGCGCTGGGCCGCGGCCGTCGAAGCGCGAGCCGGCCACCCACTGGGCCGTGCCATTGTTCACGCGGCCAGCCGGCGCGGGCTGGCCTGGCCCGACGTCCAGGACTTCCAGTCGCACCCGGGCCGCGGCGCGCGCGGTGTGGTGGACGGTCGAGTGGTGCTCGTGGGCAATTCGGCGTTCCTGCGCGAGCACGGCGCCCACGTCGAGGAGGCCACGATCCAACAGCGACCTGGCTCCTCGGTGGTCTGGGTCCGCGTCGCCGGAGACGTAGCGGGCGCCATCACGCTGGCCGATGCGCCGCGACCCCACGCGCGCGAGGCCATCGAAGCGCTGCAGGAACAAGGCATTCGGCGCGTGCTGCTGCTGACCGGGGACCGCGTCGAGTCGGCATCGCCCATCGCGGCGGCCCTGGGCGTGCGGGAGCTTCACGCCCACCTGACGCCCGATCAGAAGCTGCAGCGCATCGAGGCTCTGCAGGCCGAAGGCTTCACCGTGGCCATGGTGGGCGACGGCATCAACGACGCCCCGGCGCTTGCACTGGCCGACGTGGGTGTGGCGATGGGCGCCATCGGTTCCGACGTGGCGCTCGAAACGGCCGACGTCGCGCTGATGTCCGACGATCTACTGCGGCTGCCCGCGGCCGTCCGTCTGGCGCGTGCCACGGTTCGGACCATACGGACCAACGTGGCCGTGTCGCTGTTGCTGAAGGCGGCCTTCCTGGTGGCGGCGACGACGGGCACGGCCACCTTGTGGATGGCCGTGCTGGCCGACACCGGTGCGTCGGTCGTCGTGGTAGCCAACGCGCTGCGCCTGCTGCGCCAGCGCTGAGGCCCGCCCCGCGGAGCGGGGCCCAAAAGACACTGCTCGTAGCGAGGCGAAGCGCTCACTACGTCGCGACGCGTAGCCTCGCTACGCTTTCCGGTTGGAGAAGAAGTGACCGTGGACGAACGAGTCGATTGCCGCTTGCGCCGCCGCGTCGAGCATCGAGAACTCGATGCCCATGCCGCGGCCAGGCTCGGACCACACCACATGGGCGTCCGATTCCACGTCCGTTTTGGAGGTGGACAGGCGAAAGCGCACGCGCAGCGTGGCGCCGAGGGCCAGCGGGCTCGCCGTCCGGATGCCCAGCCCGCGTGGGCTGATGTTCACCGTGATGGCCGACGTGATCGTGTTGCCGATGCGGTAGGCCACCGGAATGCCCAGGCCGACTCGCGGGCTCAGGCGGCGCTGGTAGTGCTCGGGGAAGAGGTGCGGCGCGAGCGCCGGCACGATGTGCTGCACGGCGGTGTACTCGTTCAAGTAGCCCGCGACGCCCAGGGTGGTCAGGTCCCGCACCTCGACGGCATCGGCGATCGTGCCGCTGAAGACCACGATCGGCGGCGCATTGCCCACCGCGGCGCGGAGGGCCCGCACCATGCCGGTGCCGATGCCGTTCGGAAGGCGCAGGTCCAGTGCAATAAGGTCCAGCCGGCCGGCCTGGATGCGGACCAGCGCCATCAGCTCCGGCCACGTCCTGATGCCGACTGCCTGATGGCCCGCGTCCGCCAGCGCCGTGGCGAACCGATCGCGCACGAACGCCGTGTCGTCGGCGACGACAACGGTCTTGACGGCCACCATGGTCGATGCGGTCATCCGCTTCTTGTATCGGGATCTGCATCCGCAGGCGTTAGGGTTCGCGTGGGCTCATTGCCCCTGCCCGGCGCTTCTCGTTATAATTTGAGCTTTCCGAGTGTAATAGCCGAGGCGGACAGCCGCCTTGTGGAGCCCGTATGGCGACCTGCCCTGATTGCGAATTCGAAGACGTCGACACCGAGGACCTCGAGGAGGGCGATGCCCTCAGCTGTCCGGAGTGCGGCCGGAAGCTTGTGTTGAACGGCCTGGGCGACCTGGACTTCGCGGACCCGGACGATGATCTCGAGGACGACGAGGACGAAGAGGAGGAAGAAGAAGAAGAGGACGACGACGAGGACGATGACGACGACGAAGAAGAGAAAGAGGATGTCGAGGAGTGAGCCTGGAGGCCGCGCGAGCCTCCGAGCGGGCCGCGCCCGAGCCGGCCACCGCGGAGTGGACCTCGCTGCCGTCGGCTGCCCTCAGAGGCAAAGCGGAACAGCTCGATAGTCTCCTCGACGACTACCGTTCGGTCATCGTGGCCTTCAGTGGTGGTGTCGACAGCGCCCTGCTGGCCGTCGCCGCCACCAGGCGGCTCGGTGCCGCCGCCCTGTGTGTCACCGCGGAGAGCCCCAGCTACCCTCAGCGCCACCGGCAACTGGCCCAGCGCGTCGCGGCCGATTTCGATCTGCGCCACGAGTTCATCGCGACGGCAGAGTTGACCAGGCCCGAGTACCGGGCCAATCCCGTGAACCGGTGCTACTTCTGCAAGACGGAGCTGTACACCGTGCTTGCCGCGATGGCTTCGGCCCGCGGCGTGGCCATCGTGGTCGATGGCAGCAACGCCGACGACCGAGGCGACTATCGCCCGGGCCGCGAGGCCGCGCGGGAGCACGGTGTGCGCAGCCCTCTCGACGACGTGGGGCTGACCAAGGCGGAGATTCGGACGCTGGCCCGACACCTGGGCATGGCCACGTGGGACGAGCCGGCCTCCGCGTGCCTGTCGTCGCGAGTGCCCTATCACACCGAGATCACCGACGAGTCGCTGCGCACGATCGAGCACGCGGAAGACGCGCTGCGCGACCTGGGCTTTCGGGTGTGCCGCGTGCGGCATCACGGCACGTTGGCCAGGCTGGAACTCGGCGCCGACGAGTTGGCAAGAGCCGTCGAGCCGGAGTGGCGCGACCGGATCGTGAACGCCGTTCGCCAGGCGGGCTACACGCATGTGACCGTCGACCTGCAGGGGTACCGCATGGGCAGCCTGAATGAGGGGATTCGCCTTCGCGCAGTCTGAGGCACACGATTCGCGACCCTCTCGCGGGATCGGCGTTCCCAGGCTCCTCGCCGTTATCGCTGCCGTCTATTTGGCGGCCCACCTGCCGTTCCTGTCCCGCTCGCTCGAGGACATCGACTCGATCAACTTTGCGCTGGGCCTGCGCCACTTCGACGTCGCCGCGCACCAGCCGCATCCGCCCGGCTATCCCGTGTACATCGCGCTCGGACGCGTGGCCTTGGCCGCCGTGGAAATCGCCGTGCCCGGCGCCCGCGCAGCTACCGCCGCCAGCCTGGCGCTCGCCCTCCTGTCGGCCATGGCGGGCGCACTGTCGGTGGCGGCGCTGGGCGTGGTGTTCCGGGCCCTCGACCAACGCCCCGCCGGCGCCCCGCCCGCATCACCGCAGTGGTGGTGGGCGACGGCTCTCGCCGCGGCTGCGCCGCTCTTCTGGATCTCCGGCGTGCGGCCCATGAGCGACATGGTGGGCCTGTCGTTCGCTTCCGTGGCCATGGCCGTGCTCGTGGCTGGACGTTCGCGCGCGAGCCTCGTCGTGGGAGCGGCGCTGGTGGGGCTGGGCGCGGGGCTCCGCGTGCAGACGGCACTCTTGAGCGGGCCGGTGTTGGTGCTCGTGCTGTGGACTCGCCGAGCCGGGCCGTGGGACCTTGCACGGACCGCGGCCGCCCTGGTGGTCGGTGGCCTGGCGTGGGCGGTACCGCTCGTCTGGCTGTCGGGCGGCATCGGCGGATACCTGGCCGCCTTGGGTTCTCAGGCAGGCGAAGACTTTGCCTTCGTGGACATGCTGTGGGCGAATCCCGCTCCGCGTCGCATCGCGCAGGCGCTCCTGGACACGTTCATGAGTCCGTGGGGCTCGCCGAGTCTGGCGGGCGTGGTGGGTGCGATGGCCGCGTTGGGGATCATTCACGTCGTCCGTCGCGAACGCGCGGCGCTGGCGGCGCTCGCGGTGGCCTTCGGTCCGTACACCGCCTTCCATCTGCTGTTCCAGGAGACGTCGCACGTGCGGTACGCGCTGCCGCTGGTCGCCCCGGTGGCGTGGCTGGCGTCGCGCGGGCTGGTTCCTCTGGGGCGACTGGGGCCCTGGCTGGGCGTTGCCGTGGTGTCCGCAAGTCTCGTGGACGCGGTGCCCGCCACGGCGCTGTACGCGTCGCAGGCCCATCCCGCCTTTCGCGTGATGGACGACATGGCTCGGGAGGCCGCTGGCGCCGCACCGAACGGCGTGTTCTCGCACTACGCCTTGTACCGGTCGCTCCAGGTGGGCGCCCCTCCCGGTCTGCCGATCGTGGCGCCCGTTCGGAACCAGGAGTGGCTGGGCCCGGAGAACTACTGGCGTCGGGGTGGGCGCGGCACGGTCTGGTTCCTGGCCGACCCTCGTCGCACGGACCTGGAGCTGTACGACCCGCGCGCCGTGTTCAAGGCCGAGGCCTATCCCTGGGACGTGAGCCGTCGGCTGGAACTGGGTGGAGCCAGGCCACTCGGAGCTGAGTGGTACAGCCTGCTACCCCCGGACTGGATGGTGGGGGACGGATGGTCGCTCACGCCAGAAGCCGGCGGACGCGTCCGCGCGGAGCGCACCGGGCTGAATCGGGGTCCTATCGAGGCCTTCGTGAGGCGCCAGCGGGGGCCCGTCGTCCTGGTGGTGGGCGGGTATTACCTGGGTGCGCCGACAAGCCCCGCGACCAGCCTGACGCTGTCCTTGGACGGTGCGGCCGCGCACACCTGGATCCACGACCACCAGGCGTCCGGGCCCGCGTTTCTACACGTCGTTCGCCTGCCGGACGGCATTCCTGCCGGGGACGGTGCGTACGCCACGCTGCGCCTCAGCGGCCGTCCGGCTGGGGGGGGCGCGATGGGCGAACTGGCGATCCGTCAATTCGATCTCCAGCCCGAAACGGGCACCCTGTTCGCGTTCGGTCCAGGCTGGCACGAGGACGAACTCGATCCGTCCACCGGACGGCGCTGGAGATGGACGAGCGACCGCGCCGATCTCTTCGTGTTGGCCGACGCGGGCGCCACGCTTGTTCTCCGCGGCGAATCGCCCGTGAAGTACTTTGACGCGCCGCCGACGGTTCGCGTCGCCATTGGTGCCACGACCCTCGCGGAGTTGAAGCCGAACGCCGACTTCGAATGGCGAATCGTCATCCCGTCCGGCGCGCTGCCGCCCGGGGGCGGCACCGTGACGCTGTCACTCGATCGCGTGTACCTTCCGGGGCCCGCCGAGGGTACCGCGGACACGCGCCGACTGGGTCTTCGGATCCTCGGAACGAGCCTCTCTAAAGAATGAAGTCGATTTGGCCGATTGACACATAGAAGATCGGGGACTAAGCTCGGTCGAAACATTTGCTCCAACGCACATACACCGCTGGAGGCCCGATGAGCTCTCGTCGTTACGCGTGGGCGACCACGATCATTCTGATGGCCGTTTTCGTAGCGGCTTGCGCCAAGAAAATTCCACCACCACCACCGCCACCACCGCCAGAGCCGCCTGCTGCTCCCGCGCCACCGCCGCCGCCACCACCGCCGCCCGCGGCTGCTCCCGCGCCACCGCCCGCGCCACCGCGTGCGTTGACCGAGGAAGAGATCTTCGGGCAGAAGACGTTGGATCAGCTGAACGCGGAGCGGCCGCTCGGTAGCGTCCTGTTCGACTACGACCAGGCCACCGTGCGCGACGACCAGCGCGCGATTCTGCAGAGGAACGCGGACTGGATGCGGCGCTGGACCTCCACGCGGGTCTCGGTGGAAGGCCACGCCGATTCGCGAGGCACCAACGAGTACAACCTGGCTCTGGGCCAACGCCGCGGCAACGCCGTGCGAGAGTACATGGTCAGCCTGGGCATCGCCGCCGACCGGCTGGTGGCGGTCAGCAAGGGCGAGGAGTCTCCGGAGTGCTCCGAGGAGACCGAAGCCTGCTGGGCGAGGAACCGCCGGGGGCAGTTCCTCATCACGGCAAAGTAGCCGTCACCTCTCGATAGAGCGCGGGCCCGCATTCCATCGGGCCCGCGTCACTCCAAGCCTCAGCGACTAATTGAGCGCCGCCACGCGTCGTCGGAGCGACTTGACGTGCTCCCAGATCTGCTCGTGCTCCTCCTTGGCGTCGTCGTCCAGCGCGGCCAGCCGCGCCAGCTTCAGGTACGTCTGCAGATCGCGCAGCGCCGACGTGACGTCGTTGAGGTGGTAGGCCAGCAGCCCTCGATCGCGTAGCTCGGTCAGCGCCGACGGCGTGACGGCCAACAGCAGATCGGTCACGTCCCGGGCCTGCGGAAACGAGCGCATGTGCACGTAGAGCCGCTTCAGGTTCAGCAGCATCCGCGTGATCACCTGGGTTCGCGTGGCCGACGTCAAGAGCGATCGGCTGAACGCCACCTCGGGCCCCACGTGCCGCTGCAGCAGCACCCGGCAATCGTGCTCGCTCAGGAGTGCACCCCGATGGAACGGGTCGATGATGAGGCCCCCACCCACGCGTTCGGGACCGCCCTTGCAGCGCACCAGGAAATGGCCCGGGAAGTTCACGCCGTCGATCCGAAGGCCGGCGCGCTGCGCCACCTCCATGTAGACCACCGAGAGCGTGATGGGGATGCCGGTGCGTCGTTCGAGGACCTCGTTCAGGCAGCTGTTGCGGGGGTCCTCGTACCGCTGGCGATTGCCTTCGAATCCCTGATCGTCGAACAGGTACTCGTTGAGCGCTCGCACGCACGACGCCGGCGACCGGTCGTCCGAGCACGCCGAGCGGCGCACCATGGCCTGGCGCGCGCCCTCCCCCAGGGCATCGAGGCGGGCGAGGTACGGTCCGGGGTCGAGGTTCGGGTACTCGATGCGGGCAATGACCAGCGCCGCCTGCGCCAGCCCGGTGCCGGGTTCGGTGGTGGCGGCCACCAGCGCGTCGGTCAGTTCCTTGGATACCATCGCCCTACGACTCGCACAGCTTGTCCAGCGCGTCGAGCGACAGCGCGCCGAGTCCATCGGCGATGAGCTCCGCGCCGCCAAGCGCCTGTGCCGGATAGCTGTTTGTCACCCCCACACAGCGTAACCCGGCCCCACGCGCGGATTCGAGCCCCCACCGCGAGTCTTCGATGGCCACGGTGCGCCGCGGGTCGAGCAAAACGCCCGCTTCTGCTCGTAGCTGCTCGAAGGCTCGGCGATACGGCTCAGGCGACGGCTTGCTTTCGGCCGTGTCCCCGGACGCCACGATGGTTCGAAAGAGCGAGTCCACGCCGGCCGCCTGCAGGATTTCGTCGATCTCGTGGCGCAGGGCGCCCGACGCGATGGCGATCGGCACGGCCGCCGCGGCCTGCCGGATGAAGTCGACGGCGCCGGGGAAGAGCACGGCGCCCCCTTGCAGCAGGTCTTGCAGGCGCTCGCCTTTGCGTGTGACGAGCGCCTCGACGCGAGCGGCCCCCATCGGCACACCGCGGTCGCGGCCGAGCGCCTGGAAGACGCCCACGTCGTCGTAGCCCAGGTAGTGCGCGTAGTAGTCGGCGGCGGTCAGGTCGATCCCGTCTTCGTCGAGCGCCTGCCTGAACGCGGTGTAGTGCAGCGGCTCGCTGTTGGCGATCACCCCGTCGAAGTCGAAGATGATGGCTTGCAGCGTCCGTGTCACGCGGCGGGTGCCTTCTCCCCAGCCCGAACGGCGACCTTCAGCCTGTTGGACGGCGGCGGGAAGGGGCAGTCGTATGTCTTGTTGTAGGCGCAGTACGGGTTGTAGGCCTTGTTGAAGTCCACGGTGTAGAACCCGGTGGACGTCGGGTGCAGTTCCAGGTAGCGGCCCGCGGGATACGTCTCGGTGCCGGTCGTCATGTCGGCAAACGGCACGAACAGGTTGACGATCTGCTCCCCTTCCGGGACGAACGCTCCAAGCGTCATCGGCTGGCCCTGGAGCGTGAACTCCAGCACGCCGACCCGCTGCATGCGGCGCTGCTTGCCGGTGGAGGTGGGCATCTCGAAGACCGGCCGCTCGTTGGCCAGCTTCAGCGCAGCAGGCACCGCGTAGGCGGCGTCTACCTCGAAGTAGGGCAGGGGCAGGAGCTTGTCCCGCATGTCAGCGGGAATCGGGTCCTCCTCCTCGCGGAAGGCCTGCTCGATACCGGCGCGGTGGTCCGCGATCTCCTGTACGTAGGCACCCTCGTCCGGTGCCGACGGACCAGACGAACAGGCTCCCAGGCCGGCGAGCAGCGTCACCAGGCCCCCAAGGACGACATACGCACGCGTGGACATGGGTTCAACCAAGGATATACCCGCCCTTCGCCGTCACCGCCTCGGCCAGCGCCCGCCGCAGGCCGATGGTGTTGACGGGTGTGGGTTTCAGCACCCGCCGCAGCGCGGCCAGCAGTGTCCGCAGCGTGTCGCCGTCGGCCATCGCCGCCAGCGCCGTCTTGGCCGCGGCCTCGACGCGCCCGGCCGCGGCGTGCACATACACGCGGGCCGCCGCCTCGTGGAAGGCGGCGTGCGACGCACCGCTCGACAGGGCCGCCGCCGCTCGCGTGGTCGCGCTCTCGCCCGCGTAGACCTCGATCAGGATGTCGGAGGCGCAGCCCAGCACCTCCTGTTGCTGCTCGAGCGACTCCCCGTAGGTCTGGAGCGCGGTGCCGAGGACCATCAGCGCCACCTGCTTGAAGGCGCCCACCGTCCGGCGCTCCGAGGCCAATCCGCCCTGGTCGTCGGTCGGGACTCCCGGCGCCATCGACAGGATCTCGTTCTGCAGCCGCTTGGCCGCGGCGACGAGCGGCAACTCGCCCTTCAGCCCCCGGCGCACGAGCATGCCGGGAATCAGCAGGCGGTTGATCTCGTTGGTGCCCTCGAAGATCCGGTTCACGCGGGCGTCGCGGAAGTAGCGCTCGGCCATGTAGTCGCGGACGAACCCGTTGCCGCCGTGGATCTGCACGTTTTCGTCGAGGACGTAGTCCAGCGCCTCGGTGCCGGCCACCTTGCAGATGGACGCCTCGATCGCGAACTCCTCGAACGCCTTGGCGATGTCGGCGCCGTGTCCGTCGGACCCCGCCAACGCCGCGTCGATGAGGCCGGCCGTGCGATAGGACAGGCTTTCCGCGGCGTAGGCGCGCGCGGCCATCTCTCCGAGCTTGTGCTTGATGGCGCCGAACGAGGCGATCGGCTGGCCGAACTGCTTGCGGCCCGATGCGTAACGCGCCGAATCGCCGATCGCGGACTTGGCGCCGCCCGCACACATCGCGCCCAGGCTGAAGCGCCCGTAGTTCAGCGTGTTCAGCGCCACCTTGTGCCCGCGGCCCACCTCGCCGAGGACGTTGCCTGCGGGTACCCGCGCATCCTGCAGGATGATGGGCGTCGTGGACGAGCCGTGCAGGCCCATCTTGTGCTCTTCCTTGCCGGAGCTGACGCCGGGGAAGGCGCGCTCCACCAAGAACGCGGTGAACTGTTCGCCGTCCACCTTGGCGAAGACGATGATGAGGTCCGCGAACCCGCCGTTCGAGATCCACATCTTCTCGCCGGTCAGCCGCCAGCTGCCGTCGCCGTGCCTGGTGGCCCTGGTTCTCGCGGCTAACGCGTCCGACCCGGATCCGGACTCGCTGAGTGCGTAGGCGCCCACGATGTCCCCGGCGATCAGCCGCGGCAGGTACATCGCCTTCTGTTCAGGCGTGCCGAAGAGCACGAGCGGCAGGACACACAGGTTGGCCTGGCCTCCAAACGTCGTCGCGAAGGAGGCCGCTCGAGCGATGCGCTCCACCACGACCAGGGCCGATGCCTTGTCCAGGTTCAGGCCGCCGAACTCTTCCGGTGCGGCCAGGCCCAGCAGGCCCAGGTCGCCGCACCGCTTGATCAGGTGGCGCGCCAGCTCCCAGTCCTTGGACTCGAGTCGATCGAGGACGGGCAGCACCTCCGCGGCCACGAACTCGTCGGCCGTCTTGGCGATCAGGCGATGCTCTTCGCTCAGCATCTCCGGCGTGAACATGTCGCCGGCCGCTGGATCCTCGAACAGCCACGAGCCGCCCTTGCGCACCGCGGTCGTCGTCATTGGTCTTTCGATCTGACCACAATCGGCCCCACCCTGTCTCGCGTCGGCTGGGCCGGAAAACTTGACCTCGAGAACTCCAAGCGTCGCGTCAAGTTTTCCCGCCCCGCGAAGCGGGGCCAAAAGAACACTGCCCTAGCGAGGCGGAGCCATCGTGTTTGCGGCCAAGGCGCAGCCTCGCTAGGATCCTCACATGTTTCCCGTGGCAATCTGGCAGTACCGAACCCTTGTTTTGGTCGGGCTCTTCCTGGTCCTCGCCGGGGTGCTCTGGGTGCACGCCCAGACGCCGCCCCCGCACGCGCTCGACGCCACCGCCAGTGACCCCGTCACGATGGGCTGGATGGTGGGGGCTCCACCGCCCGCGGACAAGCTGATCCGCTTCACGGACTCCAGCTTCTACACGTTTCCACGGACGCGCTGGTCGTTCTCGAACATGCGGCAGCTGGTGCCGACCAGCGTCGTGCGCCGCGGCAACGGTGCCGTGCGCCCGCTGCCGCGGGCCGAGCGGACGGACATCGACGCGGTCGGCTTCCAACCGATCGGGCAGTCGGGTTCGATGACGTGGGCGCAGTCGCTCGGCGCCAACTACACGGACGGCATCCTGGTCCTGCACCGGGGCCGTGTGGTGTACGAGCGCTACTTCGGCGCCCTGGCGGCTGATCGCCAGCACATCACGTTCTCGGTCACCAAGTCGTTTGTCGCCACGCTGGCCGCGATGCTCGTCTCCGAGGGACGCCTCGACGAGCGGGCGCCCGTCTCCCACTATCTGCCGGAGGTACGTGGCGGCGGCATTGGCGACGCCACGATTCGGCAGCTCCTCGACATGACCACCGGCCTGGATTACTCCGAGGACTACGCCGACGAAGGGTCCCCGGTGTGGGACCTGGGCCGCGCCGTCGGCTTCCTCCCGCGCCCGAGGGACTACCAGGGGCCAGAGTCCGTCTTCGGTTACGTGCCCACGCTGAAGAAGGCCTACCCGCACGGCGAACGCTTCTCGTACAAGACCCCCAACACCGACACGCTCGGCTGGGTGATCCGGCGGGCCACCAACACACCGCTCAGTGAGCTGATGCGCCAACGTTTCTGGTCGGTCTTGGGCGTGGAGCAGGACGCGTTCTTCACCGTGGACCCGTTGGGCGTCGAGTTTGCCGGCGGCGGCCTGAACGTGACGTTGCGCGACCTGGCCCGCTTCGGGGAGATGATGCGGCTCGGGGGACGGCACGGCGACCGCCAGGTCGTGCCCCAGGCCGTGGTGGACGACATCCGCCGAGGCGGCAACAGGGAGCAGTTCACGCAGGCCGGTTACAAGACACTGCCCGGGTGGAGCTATCGCAGCATGTGGTGGGTGTCGCACAACGCGCACGGCGCGTACACGGCGCGCGGCATCCACGGCCAGGCGATCTACATCGACCCGACCGCCGAGATGGTGATCGCGCGGCTGGCGTCGCATCCCCTCGGGGCCAACGTGAACATGGACCCGACGTCGTTGCCCGCGTACGACGCCGTCGCACGGCACCTGATGCGCGCGCCCCGGTGACGGGTATGGGCTCGAGGGCGCCTTCGCTCGACTGACGGCACGCCGATGGTAACTTTTGTCGCGGCTCCGTCCCCGTGCGAGTACCTGCCGGATCAGGTCTGGCAGCTCCGCTACGACGTGAACGAGCGGCTCACGCTCGTGGAGTACGCGGATCGGTTGCAGCGCGGCTGGCGTCGGTTCGGCGCGGCCACGTTCCGGCCCGAGTGCCCAGCGTGCCGCCAGTGCCAGTCGCTCCGCGTGCCGGTCGACGCGTTCCGTCCGAGCAGGAGCCAGGACCGCACCTGGAAGTCCAATCAGCGTGACGCGACGCTTGCGCTTGCGATCGGCCCGCCGACCGCCTCGGACGCCCACCGATCGCTGTACGACAAGTTTCACCGCCACCAGAGCCGCGAGAAGGGCTGGCCGAGGCCGGAGGCCGACGGGGCCGACACCTTCCTGGACAACCCCTTCGCGACCGAGGAATGGCGCTACACGATCGCCGATCGCCTGGTTGGCGTCGGCTATGTCGATCGGCTGCCGCGGGCGCTGTCGGCTATCTACTTCTACTATGACCCCGACGAACGCTGGCGGTCGCTCGGCACCTACAACGTGTTGGCGATCATCGAGCGCGCGCGCACCGTGGGCGTGCCGCATGTCTACCTGGGGTACTACGTCGAAGGGTGCGGCTCTCTTGCCTACAAGGCCGCGTTTCGCCCCAACGAAGTGCTTGGGGCTGATGGTTCGTGGATCCGATTCAGGGAACGCGGCCAGGCGCCCACGCGAGCGGCGGGTGCCGGGAAGGTGTCCTCGACATGCTGACTGATCTGCGCCTGAGCCTCCGCTGGTTGAAGCGATCGCCGACACTGGCGGCAGCCGCCGTCTGCACGCTGGCCGTAGCCATCGCCGCAAGCGTGGCGGTGTTCGCGGTCGTCGACAAGGTCCTGATCCGGCCGCTGCCGATTCGTGATGCCCATCGTGTCGTGGTGATGTGGCCGCGCGAACGCGCTACGCCGACCACGATTGGCGAGGTGTCGCATGCGACGTTTCGCACCTGGCAACGTGATGCGCGTGGATTCCAGCAACTCGCGGCGGTCGGCTCGACGAACTGGACCCTGCTCCTGCAGGAAGGCGAACCGGCCTCGATTCCGATCGCGGCCGTCTCCGCGTCGTTCTTTCCGCTCCTTGGTGCGCGGGCGGCGATTGGGCGCACTTTGCAGCCGGAAGACGATCGGCCCGGTAGCCCGGGGGTAGCCGTTCTGAGTTTCGGTAGCTGGCAGCGCAGGTTCGGCGGGGATCCCGCGGTCGTCGGACGCTCGCTGCGATTCAAGGACGGTCCGTACACGGTCGTGGGCATCATGCCAGAGGGGTTCGGCTATCCCCGCGGTGCCGAGATGTGGGTGCCGGTGGTGCCCCAGCTGCAGGCCGCCAGCGCGCAGTGGGACGCCGACGTCTTGAACGACCCGAGCTTCGGCGTCCTGTTCGTCCTGGGCCGGCTTCAGCCGGACGTCACCATCGAGTCGGCTCGGGCGGGGATCTCGAATCTGATCGCCCGCGACGTACCGACGGCGTTCCGCGCCGGCATGGAGGGTGTGCTGACGCCGCTCGACGAGCACCTTCTCGGCAACACGAGGACGGCGCTGCTGGCGCTGATGCTGTGTGTGGGACTCGTCCTGGTGATCGCGTGCTCCAACGTAACGGTGCTGCTGCTGGTGCGAGCGGCGGGGCGGGCTCACGAGGCGGCGACACGCCTTGCGATCGGCGCGTCGCGGTGGCGCATCGTGCGACAGTCGGTGGCCGATGCCCTTGCGGTATCGGTGCTCGGCGGCCTGGCCGGCTTTGCCATGGGCGCGTGGACGGTGCAGGCCCTGGTGGCCATCGCCCCCGACAACCTCCCGCGGCTGGACATGGTTCGCATGGACGGTCGGACCCTTGCGTTCGCTGTGTCGATCACGTTGCTGACGGCGCTGATCGTTGGCGTCGCACCCGGGTTGCAGATCTCGCACCGGGGCCTGACGGGCGCTCTCGGCGGCGCCGGATCCCGCGTGGCGCGGTCCCATCGTTTGCGGCGGGCGGTGACCGTTGTTCAGGTTGGACTGGCCCTCGTGCTGTTGATCTGCACCGGGTTGGTTGGCCGCAGCTTCGCGAACCTGCTGAAGATCGACCTCGGTTTCCAACCCGCGCGCGTGTTGACGCTCGACGTTCAGGTGCCGGACGCCTCCACTGAACGTCACGATGCGTTCTATGCCGCCCTGCTCGAGCGCGTCCGGGCCTTGCCGGGGGTGCAGGCGGTGGGCGCCGTGTACCAGCGTCCGCTGGAGCACGCGGGCATCGGGATGGACGGCACCGTCCTGATCGAGGGCCAGCGCACCGAGCTGCGGTTCCGGGACTGGGAACTGAACCCGCGCGTCAATCTCGAATCGGCGACGGTAGGCTACTTCGAGGCGATGGGCATCGCGATCGTGCGAGGGCGCGCCTTCGAAGCCGCCGACGTGGCGAAGGCGCCGCGAGTGGCGATCGTCGGTGAACGGCTGGCGAGACGTCTGTGGCCGGGACAGGATCCGATCGGGCGCCGGCTCAGTGCGCCGGGCATGCGACCGGATCCGCCGGCCCAGTTTTCCTGGGCGACGGTCGTGGGCGTGGCGCGCGACGCCCGCTATCGAGGGTTGACCGATCCACGGTTCGACCTCTACCTGCCGGCGGCGCAAAGCGACTTGCGGGTGAAGCACGTGATGGTGCGTGCGACTGGCGACCCGGTGGCGCTTGGAGCAGCGGTCCGCGCCGAAGCCCGCCGGTTGGCCCCCACAGTCCTTGTGGAGAACGTGGCCGCGCTGGGACAAGTGGTGCGGCAAGCCACCGCGCCGTGGCGGTTCAGCCTGTCGACGTTCGGGCTCCTCGCGGTGGTTGCGCTGGCGCTGGCCGTGCTGGGCGTCTACGCGACGGTGAGCCAGACCGTCGTCGAACGAAGCATGGAGATTGCGATTCGGGTCGCGATTGGTGCCGTGCCGTCGCAGGTGGTCGGCCTGGTGCTGCGGGAAGGCGTGCGGCTTGCCGTCGCCGGCATCGCGCTCGGCGCGGCCATCGCCGCGATGATGTCCAGGGCCCTGGGGGGTCTGCTCTACGAGGTGCGGCCGCTCGATCCCCTGACGTCCGCGACAGCCGCGTTGCTCTTTCTCGCGGTGGCCGTCGCCGCGCTCGCGCTCCCTGCGTTGAAGGCGGCCCGCACCGAGCCAGGCCGTTTGTTGAAACAGCACACCTGATGTTCGCCCTCGATCAGGTGGTGCCCTGGGACGGTCGTTCGAGGAGTCTCATCTCTCACATCCGCTCGAAGATCGCCGCGGCGCCCATGCCGCCGCCGACGCACATCGTCACCAACCCGTAGCGGACCTGCCGACGCTGCATCTCGTGGAGGAGTGACGTCGTCAGCTTCGCGCCGGTGCAGCCCAACGGGTGCCCGAGCGCGATCGCGCCGCCGTTCACGTTGAGGCGGTCGGGATCGATCGGCAGTTCGCGCAGGCACGCCAGGACCTGCGCGGCGAAGGCTTCGTTCAGCTCCACGAGATCCATCTGCGCGAGCGACAGACCGGCGCGCGCCAGCGCCTTCTTGACAGCCGGTACCGGGCCGATGCCGAAGCGCTCCGGCTCGACACCTGCGGTGGCGTAGCCGACGAAGCGCGCCAGCGGCGTCAGGCCGTGCGCGCGCGCGAAATCGGCCGACGTCACCAGCACGGCGGCGGCGCCATCGCTGGTCTGGGACGAGTTGCCGGCCGTCACCGATCCGGTCGCGTGAAACGCCGGCTTCAGCTTGGCCAGCGCGCTCGCCGACGTATCGCGCCGCGGCCCTTCGTCCTGGGCGAACAGGATCTCGCGGATGGCGGTCGGGCCGTCGCCGGGCTGCGCCACCCGCACGGCCAGGGGGACCAGCTCCTCGGTGAAACGGCCGGCGTCTAGCGCCGCAAGCGCGCGCTCGTGGCTCCGGAGCGCGAAGGCGTCCTGTTCCTCCCGTGTGATGCCGCACTCGCGCGCGTGGTTCTCGGCCACGAGCCCCGTGGTGAGATACACGTCAGGGTAGGTGTCCACCAGCGCCGGGTTCGGCGACACCTTGTGGCCGCCCATCGGCACCAGGCTCATCGACTCGGTGCCGCCCGCCACGACGGCGTCGGCCCCACCGGCCAGGATGCGCTCCGCGGCGTATGCGATGGCCTGGAGGCCCGACGCGCAGAACCGGTTCACCGTGACCGCGGCGGCGCTGACCGGCAGCCCCGCGCGCAGGCTGGCGATCCGCGCGACGTTCAACCCCTGCTCGGCCTCGGGCATCGCGCAGCCGATGATGACGTCGTCCACTTCAGTGGCCTCCATCCCCGGCGCCCGCGACACGGCGGCGGCAATCACCGCCGCGGCCATCTCGTCCGGGCGGGTCGTGCGTAACGTTCCGGCCGGGGCTTTGCCCACCGGCGTGCGCACGGCCGACACGATTACGGCTTCGCGCACGAGAAGTCCATCAGCAGGTCTCGAATGACGTCGCCGACCTCTCCTGCCTGCCCCTCGAAGAGATGGTTGGCGCGGTCGATCTCTACGAGCTCCTTCGGTTCCTCGAGCTTGGCGTAGAACTCGCGGACGGTACGGAGTGGGATCAGCTCGTCGCGCTCGCCGTGGATGATGAACGTCGGCTTGGCGGCCGCGATGGCCGGGCCGTAGTCGTAGCGATCCACGGGCGGAGCGACGCCGACGAGCGCGCAGACGCGGGCGTCGGTGGCGCCTACGGTCAAGGCGATATACGAGCCGAAGGAGAACCCCGCGGCCCAGATCTCGAGACCAGGGTATTGGCCGGCCATGTAGTCCACGGCGGCCCGGTAGTCGTCCAGTTCGCCGCGGCCGTTGTCCCACGCGCCCGCGCTGCGGCCGACGCCGCGAAAGTTGAACCGCAACACCACGCACCCAATCTCCGCGAACGCTTTGGCCGCCTGGAACACGACCTTGGTGTGCATGGTGCCGCCCTGCGTGGGCAGGGGATGAGCGAAGACGACGGCGGCTCTGGGTGCGCTCTTCGGCGCATCCACCAGCACTTCGAGCGGCCCGACGGGGCCGGCAATCTCACGTACTAACGGTTCAGCCAACTAGCCTCCTATCCACGGGGCGGCGCCCACTCAGATCTCGATCGTGTTCGTCGAGGAAATGGCCGACGATGTCGGCGAACTCGGCCGCCCTGGTGATGAGGCCAAGGTGGCCCGTGTTCGGCAGCGTGACGTGCCGGGCATGCGGCCAGATCCTCAGGTACTCGCGCGTCAACGCCGGCGGCACCACGCGGTCCAGCAGGGGTTCGCCGGTGACCACCAGAACCGGCACATGCACGTCTTTCAGCCCGGTCCAATCGATGCCCGTGGCCATCGCCACGCGTCGCGCCATCCGTCGCGCATCGAAGGGATGGGTGGCCGCCCGCGCGCCGTGACGAAGCGCTGCCCCCACACCGCGCCAGAATCCCCGCGTCGCGGCGGCAATCTCGGGATAGAGGCGCGTCGACGCCAGGCAGAACAGTGGAGCATGGAGTCTGGGGGCCCGCAGGTAGAACGCGGCGCGGGCGTTGGGCTGCCACGACGGGTGTACGGCCGACACCAGCACCAGCGCGGAGACGCGATCCGGGTGGCGGGCCGCGAAGGCCGTCGCGATCAGCCCTCCGTAGGACACGCCGCAGACGACCGCGCGTTCCAGCCCCGCCGCGTCCATGGCCGTCGCCACCTGTTCCACGTAGGCGCTGAAACCGCGAGTTTCGTCGAACGCGGCGTCCGCCGTCGGCTCGTCGGCCAGCGAGAACGTGATGACGCGGCAGCGCGCGGCCAGTGCTTTCACGGCCGGGCGCATCCACTCCCATCGCCCCTGGATTCCCGGAATGAGCACCACCGGCACGCCGTGTCCGACGTCGACTACATTCACCTGCACTCCCAGACCGTCATGCGGCCCAGATCATTGGATCAGCTCTGACTGCTGACCCGCATGACGGTCCCGGCGCGCGAAGCGCGCCCAAAAGACACAGTGAACTAGCCACGGGCCTCAGTCAACTCTCAAACCTACATCAAACCTACAGCGGGCCCGTGGCTAGTTCCTCAGCGGCTTGCCGGTTTTCAGGGTGTACTGAATCCGCTGCTGTGTCTTGGGCTCGCCCAGCAGGCTGAGAAAGGTCTCGCGTTCCAGGTCCAGCAGATGCGCCTCGGAGACCGTGGTGGCGTGGGGCAGTGCGCCCCCCGCCATGATCGTGGCCAGCGCCCGACCGATGAGCGCATCGTGATCGCTGATGCGGGCGGCGCGCCACGCCAGATGCACGCCCAGCTTCAGCGGTGCCAGCACGGTGTCACCGCCCACCGGGATGGAGGCTCGCGGACGGGGTGGCTGGTAACCGTCCTTCACCCGCTGGAGCGCCTTCTGCTTGGCATCCGACATCAGGCGCTCGCGGTTCATGGTGACGCCGTCCACCGACCGCAGGAAGCCCAGTCGCGCGGCATCGGGTCCGCTGGCCGACGTCTTGCCGAAGCCGATCGTCTCGAACGCCTGCTGCACCTGCGGCGTGAGGTCTTCACCGGCTGCGCGCTCCGCGGCACGGGCCACCATCTCCTTGGTGCCTCCGCCAGCGGGGATGAGTCCCACCCCGACTTCCACCAGGCCCATGTAGGTCTCTGCCGCCGCTTGCACGCGATCGGCGTGCAGGGCCAGCTCGCAGGCGCCCCCCAGCGTCAGGCCCGCCGGCGACACCACCACCGGCACATCGCAACAACGCAGCCCCATCACCGTTTGCTGAAAGCCGCGAACCATCTGGTCCAGCTCGCTCCAGTTCTCGTCCTGCGCCTCGAGCAGGACCAGCATCAGGTTGGCGCCGGCCGAGAAGTGCGGTGCGTCGTTGCCGACGACCAACGCGGCGAAATTGCGCGCGGCCTCCTCGGCGCCCTGCCGCAACATGGCGACGGCGTCGCCGCCAATCGCGTTCATCTTCGAGTGGAACTCCACGGCCAACACGCCGTCGCCCAGATCCACCAGGCTTGCACCCGCGTTCTTCCTCACGACGCGCTCGCGGTCTTTCGCCGAGCGAAGGATCTGCAACTCGGGCGCGGCCGGAGGGACGAGGCCCGTGCGAAGGCGGTTGTTGCCCGACTCGGTCGCCGTTTTCAGCAGCGGTGGCGTGCCCTCAGCGAACACGGCCGGTGCCGACTCGCGGGCTGCCTGCTCGACCTCCCGAGCGCCGATCGCGTCCATCAGCTCGAAGGGGCCCCGCTCCCACGCGAAGCCCCACTGCATCACGCGGTCCACGTCGTCGGGCGAGTGCGCCACGACCGGCGCGATCTTGGCGGCGTAGGCGATGGTGGGCGCGAGCACCTGACGCAGGAATTGGCCCGTGCGATCCGGCGCGCCGAAGAGCCGCTGCACGCGCGGGCCCAGCTCGGTGATGCTGTCGGCAGCGGCCAGGGCGCCCAGGCTCGGAGGCCGCTGGGCGCGATACTCCAACGTGGCCGGGTCGATGACGAGAATCTGCGTCTGTCCGTCCGCGTCCTTGATGCGCTTGTAGAAGCCCTGACCCGCCTTCTCGCCGGTGAGGCCGGCGGCCAGCATGCGCTGCACGAACTCCGGCACCGCGAAGGTGGGGTCGTTCTGGTGGGTCAGCCGCTCTCGAAGGTTGGTCACGACGTGGCTGAGGACATCGATGCCGGCCAGGTCCAGCGTGCGGAACGTCGCGCTCCTGGGCCGGCCGATCGCGGGACCGGTGATCGCGTCCACTTCCTCGATGGAATACGCGCCGGTCGCCACCAGATCCAGGATCCGAGACACCTCGTAGAGCGCCAGGTGGTTGCCGATGAAGTTCGGCGAGTCCTTCGCCACCACGACGCCCTTGCCCAGGCGGCGGTCCGCGAACTGGGAGACGAGCTCCAACACGTGCGGATCGGTGTCCGCGGTCGGAATTACCTCCAGCAGTCTCAGGTAGCGCGGCGGGTTGAAGAAGTGGGTGCCCAGCCAGTGGCGTTTGAAGCCCTCGCTTCGTCCTTCGGCGAGGGCGGCGATCGGGATGCCGGAGGTGTTGGAGCTGACGACGGCCTCCGGCGCCCTGACGGCATCGACCTTGGCCAGCAGATCTTTCTTGACGTCCAGCCGTTCGACCACCGCCTCGATCACCCAGTCCGCGGTCGTGAGACGCGGCAGGCCCTTCTCGAAGCTCCCAATCTCGACCAGCCGCCAGGTGTCGGGTGTGAAGAAGGGATCGGGCGAGAGAGTCCTGGCGCGTTTCAGCCCTTGTGTGGCCGCTTCCTCGGTCAGGTCCAGGAGGAGTGCCGGAACGCCTGCGTTGGCGAGGTGCGCGGCAATCTGCGCGCCCATGACGCCGGCGCCAAGCACGGCTGCGGAGCGGATGGTCATCGTGTGGCGAAAGGGAGCCCCCAGTATGGATCGCGCCACCGTCGGACCACGAACCGGGCCCGGCGCTCGGCACAGTAGGGACGCTGTACCCTGCAGGGGGCATGGCGCCACGCCGATACGACGACGAGATGTCGGGTGCTTCACACCGCTGGCAACAAGCCTGCACGGGTTTGATCGTGCTGGCGGTCTGTGTTCACTCAGTATCCGCGCAGCAGACGGTGTCGGGCGCGAACGTCGTACTGCAGTCGACGCAAGCGGGGGGCAACCAGATTGCCCTGCGTGCCGATGGCTCTCAGGTCGCGGTCGCCTCCGACCGCACCGTATCCGGCTTCGACATCCGCGAGCGACGTCAGCTCTTCCAGTTCACGACCGGAGCCCGCGTGAGCGCGCTCGCTTTCGATCCGGCTGGCGCGCGCCTCGCGGCCGGCACAAACGCCGGCTCCATTGAGATCTGGAGCGCGGACGGCGCCACGCTCATCGCCTTCTTGGCCAGGCCTCAGGGCCGGATTGCTCAACTGGCCTTTGGTCGAGACGCTCGACAACTGTTGTCGGTCGACGAGAACGGCGTGCTCGCCCGGTGGGACCTGCGCGCGAATAACGCCTCGGAGGTCTTCGAGCCTCCGGCCGAGCCGGATGAGGAAGTCGAGGCCGTGGGCCTCAGCACGCGCGGCGACTGGCTCATTCAGGCCTCCGGGGAACCGGCGCGGCAGGGCTTCCACGAGAACGGACGCATCCGCATCTGGCGCGCGGGCGATCGCCGCCTTGTTCGTCAGCTCGAGCCCGACATCTGGCGCACGGACAGCGTGGCGATGAGTTCCGATGGCCGCTGGGCCGCCGCCGGAGCGGGCCACTCGGTGCGCGTATGGGAGGTCGAAGGCGGAAAGCTGAGGCACGAGCTCCGTGTCAATGGCGACGCGCTCGACCTTGCGTTCAGTCCCGACGCGGGCTTGTTGGGCGTAAGCCTTTTGCCGGACGAGGGCCAGTCACGGTGCCTGCAGGTCATCGATCTCGGGTCGGGCCGCGTGCGGTGGGAGGGCGGCCACTGCGCCCAGGTCATGGGCGGGCTCGCCTTCAGTGAGAATGGTCGGTCGCTGGCGGCCACGAGTGCCGATGTCTCGTGGGTGTGGCAGGCCGACACGGGCGCGGAACAGTGGGCCCAATCGGCGTACACCGGAACGGCCGACGGCGTGGCCTTCGCGCCGGACGGACTCACGCTGATGGCGGCAAGCGCGGGCGGACGGATACGAGTGTGGGACACGGCAGCCTGGCGGGAGCTGCCGGCCTTTGAAACACCATGCCGTTCGACGAACGTGGTTCGCATCAGCCCGGACGCGTCGCTGCTTGTCGCCGGCGACCCCTGTCAGACTATGAAGGTGTGGAACGCTCGGTCGCGAGCGTTGATTAGAACGATCGACGCCGATCAGGTCCAGTCACTCGACGTCAGTTCAGATGGTCGACTCCTTGCTTGGGCCGACAATGCTACCGGTTACCCCGCGTCCCGGGAATGGACGATTCGCGTTGTCGATCTGAGTGGAGTTGAGGTTCGACCGGTGAGTGCCACGCCGATTCAGCAAGAGGCGTTCGGGTCAGTGCGGTTCTCGAGCCTCAATGATCTGGTGGCGAGCGATGGCCGGGTGATGAGGCGGCGGCATTCTCGCACAGACAGCGACGTCTGGGCCTTCGCCCTGGGTCCGGGATTGTTTAGCAGACCGGCGCTCATCTCGTCGGATCGTGTGGCGATTTCATCGGGCCGTGAGATCCGGATTCACTCCATGGAGAACGGAGCGATCATCCGCTCGTTGACGGGCCTCTCCTGCAATGAGGCCTTCGCCGCAACGAAGGACGGGCGATGGTTCGCGTGCGGTGGCAGTCGAATCAGCAACGGGTTCTACATGAGAGACGATCACGTCGTGTTCGTCGTCGATGCCGACACGGGTCAAACCGCTGCCATGTTTCTAGGTCACACGGACAGCATCGCCACTCTCGCGTTCAGCCCGGACGACCGCTGGCTGGTCTCCGGGTCTCGAGACCGTTCTCTTCGAGTCTGGAGTCTCGCAGGCCTGACACCGGCGAAATAGCGCGTCAGCTAACCAGGGTGGAGTGCTCGGGTCGACGTCAACCGCGAGCCTTGGGGGCCAAGGGCTTCTCGCTCAGGAACAACCGACGCTGACGTTCAAAGTCACCCAAGAGGAAGCTCGGCTGATCCGTTCGAGGGCCAGAAGGGAGCGCGTCACGGTTTCGGCGTACCCTCGGCGCCGGGCGAGCCTGTCGCTCGCTGCTGCGCGCAAGCCGGCGAAGGCCTGCTGGACGTCAACGTCCTGGTCGCGTGGGGCTGGTCCGATCACGTCGATCACGAGCGGACAGCCATGTGGATTGCGGCGGCCAGCAGACGCAAGGCGACGAAGCTGATGACGTCCGCCATCCAGGAACTCGGCTTCGTGCGAGTGTCGGTGCAGCGAACGGGAGGCCGCGTGACCGTAGGGGAGGCAACCGAGACGTTGGCCGGCATGGTGGCCGCCTTGGGCGCCCGGCACGTCCTGCTTGCCGACGACCCGCGTTCGGAACCACTACGCGCAGAGCCGGGCCGGGCCTTGAACACGATCGTGCCCTGTCCAGGCCCGGAATGTTGACGCGGCCGCCCGCCGAGACGGGCGAGGCGGTGGACGACTCGCGTTCTACGGCAAGATGCTGGTGCGCGGGCCGCAAACGGCCGACCATCTTACGGACGGTCGTAAATTAGTCCGACCAATTTACGACGTATGAGAAAATGGTCGGACCATGGCACAGGTCCAGGGACGGCTCTACGACACCCTCCTGAAAGGCCATCTCGCCTCGGAACGGCAGATCGCTCTGGTGGCCGGTCCCCGTCAGGTGGGGAAGACGACGACCTGCCGGGGCCTGGCTGACGACTACCTCAACTGGGACAACCCAGACCATCGACGGCTCATCATCGAAGGTCCGCGCGCGGTGGCGAACCACGTGGGCCTCGACCGCCTCGGCACGCGCCGGCCGGTCGTCTTGTTCGACGAATTGCACAAGTACGCGCGGTGGAAGTCGTTCCTCAAGGGCTTCTTCGACACCTACGAGGACCGGATCCGGATCCTCGTCACCGGGAGCGCGCGGCTCGACGTGTTCCGCCGGGGAGGCGACAGCCTGATGGGGCGGTACTTCCTCTACCGGATGCACCCGTGGAGCGCGGCGGAGTGGCCACACACCACACTTCCCGGGGACGAGATCGTCCGGACGACGCCCCGTCCGATGTCGGATGAGGACTGGAGCGCGTTGCTGGAGCATGGAGGCTTTCCAGAGCCGTTCCTGCGACGGGAGCGGCCGTTCTCACGCCGCTGGCGCACGCTCCGTTACGACCTGCTCATGAGGGAGGACACCCGCGACGCCGCACGCATCGAAGACCTGGCGGCGCTGGAGATCCTGGGCGCGCTGCTCCAGGAGCGTTCATCGCAGCAACTGGTGTACTCGACGCTGGCGCGCGAGGTCGGGGTGACGGTGGACACCATCCGCCGGTGGTTGGATCTCTTCGAGCGCCTCTACTACGGGTTCCGGCTGCGCCCGTGGTTCCGCAACGTCAACCGGTCGCTGCGCAAGGAACCGAAGTGGTATCTCAGGGACTGGTCGAGCATCGCCGACCGGGGCGCGCGTGCCGAGACCTTCGTAGCTTGTCATTTGCTCAAGGCCGTCGAAGGCTGGACGGACATGGGCCTCGGCAGCTTCGAGTTGCGTTACCTCAGGGACAAGGACAAGCGCGAAGTCGACTTCGTCGTGATTCGCGATCGCCAGCCCTGGTTTCTCGTCGAGGTGAAAGCCGCAGGCGAGACGCTTTCCGAGTCGCTCGGTCGGATGCAGGCCCAGACGCGCGCCCGCCACGCGTTCCAGTGTGTGGTCGACAGCCCGTTCGTCGACGCAGACTGCTTCCGCGAGACGCGCCCCATCATCGTCCCAGCGCGCACGCTGCTCGGTCAGTTGCTGTAGTGGCTGGCGGCAAGAGGGACTCGCTGGTGGCACTACCGTACGTTCGAACGTGCGGGTAGCCGGCGCCGGAGCTGGAAGGACATCCGAGCTGATTCGTCCCAGGACATCGAGTGCGAACACCCGTCGCATCAGGTCCCCCCAGCGCCAGCCCCGGTTCGGGCTGGACCCCGCGCAGGCCGACGGCGACTTGTCGGGCATGGCGTCCGTGGCCGATCGAAGGCCTCCCAGCGCGCATGGCACGTGCGCGGCACCGGCGTCGCCCCGTCGGGCTCGCGCCGTGCGCCGAGCGAACGAGTGCGGAAGAGGCCAGGCTGTGTATGGTGTCGTCGTTCAACAGCAACGCCTCCGTGCGGCAAAAGGTTCCTTCAGCAAGGCCTTTGTACCACTCGGAGGCGTTTCTACGTACGGCGAATCACGCGGCGTGATGAATTTTCCGGGCTAAGTGATCACCTATGAGACAGCATTGGCGCTGGCGACGGCTGACCGAACGTCCGCTATGCGACACGTCCTCCTCGCTCTTCCCCCCCCGGTACGGCCTGAGAAACAAGCACACTTAATGTTGCCGAACTTGCGGCGGACCTACTTGAGACCTTAGGCACGGCGGCGACGCGCTACGGCCAGCCCTCCCAGACCGACAACGAGCAGCGGGAGCGCCGCCGGCGCCGGGACTGCCGACGCATCATAGGTCAGGTTGTCGAACTGTGGATCCGCGAAGGTCGCCATATTCGCGGTAATGGTCACCTCGTCGAGGCCCGTGAAGCCTGTGAAGTTGAAGCCTGCCGTGTTGCCCGAAAAAGTATGTAGTGCGACTGCTACCCCGCCGAGCCAGCCGGTGAAGGTGACCGGATCGGGCGAATCGACATGAACGGCGTCGATGCTGATGAGGTCGAACAGCCCCCCGCCGCTCAGCGTCAGCGACCAGTCGATGACGATCGGCGGGCTGCAGCAGCCGAAACCGAGTACGCCGTTAAGGACGTTGACATTCGCCGAACCCGGCTCCGCCGAGATGTTCAAGCCCGCCTCGGTGTAGACCAGGCCGTTGAAGGGGGTATTGAAGGTCAAGGTTATGGGCGCGGCATTCGCCGTGACGGATGTCGCGACGACCACCGTCGCGACGAGAAAAGCGGCTCTCAGTAGCATTCCGGTCCTCCGAGCGAGTCGTGTTGGGCGTTCCATGATGGAGGCCACAACGGAAGCTGCGTCTGTCCATTCCATTGCATTTGGCGCAAAGCAGTGGTGCGGCGTGGCTTCTGGTTACTGATGGGTGAGATAAGCAAAATGGCAGCCACAATAGACGTCGCGCGACGTAAGGACAATTGATACACATCAACCCATTAACAAAAAAGGTCTTCCGTCACTTGGCACCCAGGCGCCTCGCGAGCTCAGTATTCGAATCACACCCGACATTGACTTCCCTGCGGGTCTCTTTAGTCTCCTTATCGGCCGTATTATTTGTAGTAGCCGAAGCGTGATCTGCTCGCGGGCAGCCGTAGTCCGTCGCGGCATACCTATACCTCTCGCCCCTGCACAGCGCGCTCGCGAGCTTCGCCCGCTCCACCGGCTGCCCGGAGGCGATCGTGATGCCCACCAGCTCGCACTCTGGGTTGGCCAGCAGCCACGCCAGCGTCACTGCAGCGTCGATGTCAGAGCGCCACCTGAGCGACGCACTCGACGAGGTCCGCCACAGCCTGAAGAGTTCCTCGCTGCGAACCGGCGGTTGAACACAGCGTACGTCCTCGAGGGGGGAGGAATGCAGCGCCTCACCGACTCAATCGCCCGCGTCGAGCCGACTTTCAAGAACCCGACGTCGACGTGGTCGGAGGGCCGGACCGTGTCCTTCTGCTGGACGTCAACGTCCTGGTCGCGTGGGGCTGGTCCGATCACGTCGATCACGAGCGGACAGCCATGTGGATTGCGGCGGCCAGCAGACGCAAGGCG